>JGI24695J34938_10000195_pt1 | contig 56935 bp, 51 predicted proteins | sample TergutCo191P3_FD_34938 | JGI IMG/M metagenome (IMG submission 34938)
CCCCCCCATTATATAAATATAATTATTTTTCATCTAAAACCTCCTAATCAGGATTATTTTTATCCTCTAAGAATGTCCGCGAATGAACATGGATCAACATTACCGCCTGAAATAATAAAAAGGATTTTACGATCAGAACTCATGTTAATTTTACCGTCAAGGGCTGCGGCAATCCCAACACAAGCTGATGGTTCAGCCAGAATTTTACATCGCAAGGCTGTTTCTTTTACTGCATGTCTAATTGGATATTCATCTACAGTTAAAAGATTATCTACATTGTCACGTATAAGTTCAAAGTTAATGGTTTCAGCCTTACTAACTCTAAGTCCATCTGCAATGGTTTCTCCTAATTTTACAGTTACAGGTTTTCCTTCTTTAAGACTATCAGTAAACCGTGGAACAGCAGCAGGTTCAACAGCGGTTACCTTTGTATTCGTGGCAACGTTTTTCAACGCAAGCGCAGCACCGCTCACAAGGCTTCCTGCTCCGCAAGGTAATACTACTTCATCGAAACTGCTTTGAAACTGCTCTATCATTTCAGTTATCACAGTAGCATGACCTGCAATAACAAAAGGGTCTACATGAGAGTGAACTAGAGAAAATCCGTGTTTTTCAATTAGTTCATTACATTTAAAATCTCTGTCTTCACCTGTAAAACCATATAAGACAACATCAGCACCATAACTTTTTACACCATTAATTTTAACTTTAGGCGCATTCTCCGGCATTACAATTACAGCTTTGGTCCCAAGTTTGGCTGACATAAAAGCAACAGCCTGCGCATGATTTCCGCTGGATGCGGCAGTAACTCCGCGGGCTAACTCTTCTTTTGTAAGATTTAGCATTTTATTAGCTACACCGCGAACTTTGAAAGAACCTGTATATTGCAGATTTTCAAGTTTTAAATAAATCTCTGCACCATTGAATAATTCCTCAAGCTTTTCGGCTCTTATTATTGGCGTTGTTTTTATATATGGACGAATTCTATCGTATGAATTTAAAATATTATCAATAGTAATCATTTATTAACAATCTCCTGAGATTCATTTTTATAATTTTAATAGTATCTCTACAACAGTATGAAATTTCTCAGGTTCTCCTGCTTTTACTAGAACTAAATCTCCTTTTTTTATTTTATCTTTTATAATATCATTTATTAATTCCTTATTGGGTAAACTCATTACTTCACACTTATTTTTACCTGCTTTTAAAACACCTTTAACAGTATTTTCACTACATGAACCTGCGCATATTAATAAATTTATACCAGCATTGGCAATATACTCACCAATCTCTTCGTGAGTTTTTTCCTTTAAATCACCTAAATTATTAATATCACCTGTTATAAAAACTTTTCTACCTTCTAATGATTTAAACATATCAATACTAGATTTCATTGACGTTAAACTTGCATTATAACTATCATCAATTATGGTAATATATTCAGTCTCATAAACCTTCATTCTATGTTTATCAGATTCAAAACTCTCAATCCCATTCTTTATTTCGTCCAGTTTTAGACCAAAATCAAGTCCCAATGCAAAAGCTGGAAGTGCGGCATCTATAAAAAATAAACCTGGTACAGGAATTGTTACATTTATTCTATCTTTTTTATAAACTAAATCACAATTTGTTCCTTTTAGTCCAAGACTTTTAGTATTTTCTGAATGATATTCTATATCTTCACTCGTTCCAAAATATTTTACTTTTTTAGGTTTATTCAATTTGATGGTTTTGAGGAATTTATCACTACCATTTACATATGCTATACCAATAGGGGACATATAATTTAATAATTCACTTTTTTTAATAAATATTTGCTTTTGGGATTTGTGAACATCTATATGGGCCGTACCAATAACTGTCATAATAACAATATCCGGTTTTAAAATCAAACCATTATTTTTCATTGCACCATCTAATGCAGTTTCAATAACAGCAATATCATAATTATCACAATTACTCATTAATTCATACATAGGTCTTGTAAACATCCATGAGTGATTTTCTTCATACCTAGTTTTTAATATCTTATATTTCTGAGATAAAACTGAATTACACATATCTTTTGTACTTGTTTTTCCAACACTTCCAGTAATTGATATAGTAGGTACATTAGTTCTTTGTTTAAAGGTACTTGATAAAATAATATTTGCTTTTTTAAAATCCTCTACAAGAATAAATGGCAGCAAACTACTATCTTTTTTCCCTGTTATATAAGATATTGCTCCTTTTTTTATTGCTGTTTTTACATTTTTTACAGATACCTCTGGGTCGTTTATTCTATCTAAATAAATACTGTCTTCTTTTATAAATGATACGGTATTTTCTATGCTATCCACCTCTTTGCTTAATAATTCCTGATTTCCTATAAAACGACCTTTACAAATATTACATATTTCACCTAATGTCAGTTTATTCATATTATACTCCTTTATTTTAATCTACAATTTCATTGGAAGATACCCCTTCTACTTTATTAAAACGAGACTTAGTAATAAAAAATACTTCTTTAATTTTTTTATTTTGAAGAAAATTATAAAACATTTTCTCAATTTCCTTATTCTCTAACATATAGTTTCTTGCGTTTGATTCTTTATCAAGATCATGAGATACGTAATCATCACCGCCAAAAGAGAAACCATCAAACCCTGCCAAGGCGATACTTTTTACAGATAACATATCCAATAACCTTAATAACATAATTACAGAGTTATCAAGATTATTCCATCCGCTTTTTACAAGCCTTGAAAATGATATCACATATTCGCCTTCTTTTTTGATTTTAGAGATATTTGATGTTATAATTTTTTTACAATTAATAAAATTTTTATCGTACTTCCAATAGTCAAAACGATGTTTATTGCTAAAGTAAGTGAAATTATAATTAAATGTGTCAGGTAAGAAATTTACTGAAATTATTATAGGTTCATTTTTCTTAATATATGCTTGTATTTTTTCATTCTCTAATATTATACTTTTTCCAGGCGCTGTTAATAATATTCTTTTATCATTAAAAATAACCTTTAATGCTTCTATTGATTCACTATCATCTACATCTGATTGAAGATGCTGTAAATAATGTGTTTCCAAATTTTCTAACTCATATCTTTTCCGCTTTACAGGATCAATGTCATTTATTATAAATCTTATGTCTTTCGAACGTAAACTACCTTTATTTAATAAGTATTCTAAATTATTTACATGTGAATTATAACAACCTGCCAGGAACATAGACACATCATATCCCCATTTTACCTGTGATTTAATTCCCAAAATATATCCGTCAATTAAATCCAGAACAGTGTCAAGATCATAATTTCCATTCATTTTATCGTTAATATACTGTATTAATAATTCTGTATGCGCATTACCGCCGCCGCGACCCATACCAAATATAGAGGAATCTACTACTACGTTTCGTTTGTTTTGTGAAATATTTAGAAACTCCTGTGACAAAGCGCTGGACATCTGAAGATTATTATGAGAATGAAAATCTATCGATATTTTTGGACTTAAATTTCTATGAATGATTGAAAATACCGCTCTTAAATCATCCAGATACATAGAACCAAATGTATCAACAATAGCAAATCCTTCTGGTTCTATTACATTAATATCACTTATTAAATCTAATAATTCAGTATCGTTATATCCTAATATATCAACGGGTTGAATAAATAGTTTATAACCTTTATTTATTACTTCACGTGCAAATGTTAAAACATCCTTTCGTTCCTTCTTAAAAAAACATACACGTACAACATCAAATGACTGACCATCATAATTATCGAGATTTTTTATAGAATATCTGCTATAATCAGCTAAGACAGTATAGTGCGTGTTTTTACGATTTTTGGGTATATATTTTTGCGCATCTTTACTATTGAAAAAAACAACATTTTCCTGCGGTGAGCAATCGTCCTGCAAAAAACCAATTTCAACATAATCTATACCAGCTTCGGTTAATCCATTAATAATTCCATAAACAATATTTTCGCTAAAATGTTTATTTGTCAGATAACCGCCGTCACGCAATGTGCAATCTAATATTTTAACATTCATTTTTCATCCTTTATGAGTATTTTTATAACTAAATACTTATTTTCTTACCACTAATAATGTTCTTAACCAGTTCTAAATCTTTCGGTGTATCAACTGATAAAGTTGTACAATCAATATCTTTTAATTTTACTTTTTTTCCATTCTCCAGGAAACGATATAAATCTAATTCTTCCGTTTTTTCCAGCTCGCTTCTTGGCGTATCTGCATAAAACTGTAAAGCTTTTTTAGAGAATGCCGCTACTCCAATAATCTTTTTAAATTGAAAATCCAGATTACCTTTTGGAAATGGAATTGGACTTCTGGATGCCCAAAGCGCATCGCCTTTTGAATTTAATACAGCCTTAATATTTGTTGGATCGACAACCTCTACTGTATTTTTTATGGTTGTAATAACATTCGAATAAAAATATTCCATGTCGTCAACATCATTATCATCCGGGATTGATTTTTCTATTACTTTTGGATCTATTAAAGGTTCATCGCCATTTATACAAATATATATATCTGCATCAATTTTTAAACTGACTTCATGCACTCTATCATTTGGGGTCTTGTGATTTGGAGATGTCATTATAACATTGATTAATAATTCATCACAAGTTTTCTTTATACGTTCATCATCAGTTGCGACATATACTTCACTTAATTTTTGGGCTTTTTTTGCCTGTTGATATACCCACCAAATCATTGGTTTTCCATGGATGTCAGCCAATGGCTTACCGGGAAAACGTGTTGATGCAAAACGCGCCGGAACTACGCCAATTATTTTCATTGTAAAACTCCTCTATTAATTTAAATATAATTATAATCTAACTGCTAGATATACCTTCTAATAAAAAGCATAACTTTCTAACATCAGGCAGTTCCGCATCAAACTCAAAATCCATTTCTATATTAATATAAGTTATAGTTTCCGGTCTTACATTAAAAATAAATTTGAATTTATTATTAAGAACATATATTGAATTTACTTCATTGTTTATAATAATTTTGCCAGATAATTCTGGCGTAATTTCCTTATTATAGTAACCTGATATTGTTAATTTTCCACCTTGTCCAGATAATATGCAATATCTGCTTGATTTTCCTACCCAGCCATCTTCAAAATAACCATTAAGGTACACCAGGTCGTTCGAATATGTTTCTTTATAATATTTTTCTGTAAACATATCTTTAAACATTCCCTTTAATCCAACAGGATTTACTGAAACTAACTCTATTTCTGGATAGTATATGTCTTTGAATTTTTTTATTTTCCCCCATCCCTTTATAAATCTTTCATCACCCATCGCTCCTCTTCTTTCAATTGTAACCCCATTAAAAAGTCCATTAGTTAAAACAGTGCAATCGCATCCAACAATAAATATTCTTTTAGGCTGCGTCCATAAAGCAAATTGCATAACAGAAAATATTGTGGATCCCAAATTAGCTAATGGAGATTTAGTAATATCAATATGTATGGGATTGTCAAAAACGTTTGAATAATACACACAATATTCTTCATAATCAGGTATATTACGAAGGTCTAACGACAAATTCCAGTAATCTGATCCATGAAAAGCTAAAAATTTCTTGCATTGATATTTGAATAATAATTCCTTTTTCTCTTCATTAAGCCAATAATTATCCGTGACAAATAAATAATCAATCCTTAAATTATCTTTTAAAAAAGTTGTATTAACGCCCATATTAATTGCGTTTTCTATTGGTTCAAAGAAATTTAATGTTGGACCAGAACCAACAATTACAATATCACGACCTTTAAAGATTCCTTGATATTTAGAAAATGTTCTTGTGTTAGTCTCATGAACAGTTGAAGCTTCAAAAATTGATTTAATTATTTGATTTCTATATATCGATATATTTTTATTAATATTAATAACACTATTTTTAATATCCCTTATATTATCTAATTTTGTTAATCTATCATACATAACTCTTCCAAAAAACAGAATGTTAAAAAATCGCCTAATTCTCCTTAATATTTGAATAACAACTCTTCTTTTATTAACAGTGTCATCCTTGACCAAGCCGGGATTTTGTGCATCTATATTGTCGTTCTTTTTTTGTTCTTTTCCTTTAAATAAAGAAATATTCTCTTTCGGTTTTTTATTTCCTTTAACCGATTCTTCCAAATACTTAGTCTTTTTATCTAATACTTTAATTAATTTTTCTTTATCAGTTTCAATCTCTTTCCCTCTCCTAACAGCGTCTTCCCAATGCCTGGTTTTTTCTTCCAGCGCTTTAATCAGATTAGCGTTATCACCTTCAATTTCTTTGCCTCTCTTAACAGCGTCTTCCCAATGTTTAGTTTTTTCTTCCAGCGCTTTGATTAAATTGGCGTTATCTGCTTCAATTTCTTTATTTCTCTTAACCGCTTCCTCCCAATACTTTGTCTTTTCTTCCAGCTCTCTAAGAGTCTCAGCGTCACCTGTTTGCTGTTTGTTTTTTCCAAACAATACTCTTTTTACAATACTTTTTAGCTTCCCCATTTTAAATACCTCTTGCAATTTTTATATCAATATTATAATTGATTTAAAGATTTTATTATATACTGTGTCTTGATATACAATGGTTCAGTTCTGTTATTATGCAATTCAACAGTGTTTTTTACCATATCAACAGTAATATCAGAATAACGTGTATAATAATTTATAAAATAATCCTTTATTACATGGGATTTATAGCCAGTAAGTATAATAAATTCGTTATAACCCCAATATGAGTATATTTTCATTATATGCCATAAAATAGGATGTCCGCCTATTTCAATCATTGGCTTGGGAACCAGAACGGTTTCCTCTGAAAGACGGGTACCTACTCCGCCGGCTAAAATAACTACTTTCATTCTCTATCCCTTATGATTTTTTTATCTATAAAGCATTCCTATTCACATATCATTCATTGATAGTCCAAGATACTCTATTTTTTTATTTTATAAAATGTTTATATTTATCAAGTTTATTAATTCTTTAAATATATAATTGTTCTTAAACTCTTATACACCAGTATCCGTCTTTATCAGAGCCCACTCGTTCAATGATTCCTTCCCTTTTTAGTTTTGTAATGTTCCATTCTATCCCGCGTCTCGTTAAACCAGTCATATTTGCTAATTCTTTTTGTGTTATCTGCGGATTACTAACAATTATGTCAAGGATTTTCTCCACAGTCTTCTCCACAGTCTTCTCCACAGTTTTCTCCACAGTTTTTGAAGCGGATATAACGGCATTTTCTGTTTCAGAATCTGCATCGATAATATCAGCTATTGTATGAACATGTAAAATAACTTATATGTCTGCCGGCACATCATTGTTTATATTCTTTATAAATATTATCAGGCTCCGACAACCATAATTTTCTTTTCTTTATATGCTTCGCTGCGCATGTATAATTTCTCATCCCATGATTTTTTTGATTCTCTGTCAAAAATTACAAGCCATCCTTGTGAACTGCCGCATTTTTCCATATATTCATAAGTTTGTTCAAGACCATCTATAATGGTTTTTTCATTACGTAAAATTTTAATTTCTATCGGATATTTGCTGTCCATAAATTCAATGCAAAGATCTATGCGTTTTTTGCCAAGAGCCATTTCTCTTGTCAATCTTGCGCCTCCGTTTATAACTCTTTGCAGGAAAGCCTGTAAAACAAGATGTGGAGCCGCTTCTACATATTTGTAAAAAGTATCGTTATAACGGGTTATCCAGATTTCGCTGTTCTCCCGCCAAAACATCTGAAACTCCTTTAATAATATATTCATATCAATTTTATTATTAACTATATATTTAGGTAATTCGTCGGAAGGTCTTTCTAATTTAATATTTTCCTGTAAAGAATAATTTAACGCCCTTATTATTATTTCCGCGTAAATAGGGTTTGCGGGTTTAATTACGCCTTTACCGAATTCTTTAATTAATCCCAGATCTCTTGTATACAAATAATCATCGGAACGAAAATCTATGGAAATTCCTTCGCCGAGTATAAGCGGTTCAATAACGCCGCGTACTCTAGGCTCTTTCAACCTTTCCATTAAACTGTCAAAGTGAGTAGGACGCTTTAGTATCAAGGTATCAATTGCGGTCATTGCCATCTCCCGCGTTATTGGCGTATTTTTATCTTTACAAATATTGGTAACACATTCTCTTGCTATTGCATTAACCAGCCACGGCTGTCCATCTGTTTGTTCATGGATATACTGTATTGTATCTTTTTCTATTATCTGATTTGATTCATTTGTATACTGAGAATATAATTCTGACAATTCGTCAATAGAAAACGTTGATAATGTCAAAGCTTCCGAAATTATATTAAATGGACTTGCGCTGCCAAGCGTTTCGCTATCCGGGCGTATCTTTGCCTTGTAATCTCTGATATTGCGCATTCCGACAAGCGCAATACTATGGACAAAAGGAACTCTTGCCCTTGAAGCATAACCATCTCTTAATTGTCTTAAAAATGAAATTAATGTGCCGTTACTAAGGCAATCTGCTTCATCAAAAAAGATAACTAAGGGTTTATTATTAACCTTGCAATATTCACACAATGACGCATTTAATATATTTGTATAATCATCAAATTTTGCATTTTCTGCGAAACCGGATGGTAAACCTTGTTTGTTTAACTCATTTTTAATTTTATAAACGCTTCTTTATTTGTAATACTCAGAGTAAGCGGCGCAGACTTCTTTTGCGTTACCTGTCATAACTGCTTCGCCTTCACGCAGCCATAATGCCTTGTCGCATAAATTTTTTACCTGCGCTTCGCTGTGTGAAACAAGAAGCAAGGTAACATGATCTTTCAGCATATTGTGCATTCTTTCTTCACATTTCCTGCGAAATGCGGCGTCACCTACCGCAAGGACTTCATCAACAATCAGTATTTCAGGGTCTATTACGGTAGCAATCGCAAATGCCAGGCGTGCCCTCATGCCGGATGAATAATTTTTTATGGGCATTTCCTGGAACTTATCCAATTCCGCAAACTCAATTATTTCTTTATATTGTTCTTTCATGAATTCTCGGCTGCGGCCAAGTAACGCTCCTTCCAGAAAAATATTATCCTTTGCGTTTAAATGCGCGTCAAATCCTGCGCCAAGCTCAAGTATGGGAGAAATGGCGCCGTCAACTCTTACAGAGCCTTTACTTGGAGTAATAATGCCGCAAATAAGGCGCAAAAGCGTGGATTTTCCGGCGCCGTTTCTGCCGATGATTCCCCACGATTCACCTTTTTTAACTTCCAGACTAACATCCTTTAACGCCAGTAGTTCTTTAAACCGAAGCTGTTTTTTAACAATTTTTATAAAGTATTCCTTAATGTTATCCACATTTTCAGACGCCATATTAAAGCGAACAGCCGCGTTTTTTATTTCAATAACCGTTTTTTCCACAATGAAACCTCATATATAAAGTATAAATTTGTTTTTGTTATAGGAGAAACTGAGAAGTCCTATAATCAGCATTATTCCGGCGGCAACAGCTCCTCTTATCATCATTTCCGAGGTGCTTATATCCGAAGTTCCCAATGTAAAATTTCTAAATTGCGTTATATAAAAAAACAACGGATTATATTTAATAACAAGCGTCTTCAGCCAATCAGGCAGGATATCTACAGGATAGAATATCGCGGAAAGAAACATCCACGCTGTAGTAACAACACTCCAAATATGCACAACATCCCTGAAAAAAACTGTAGCCTGAGCAAGAAACAATCCCAAACCTATACAGAATATATATATTTGTATGATTGGAATAATTACCAGCAGGAAACTAATTGATAAAGGCGCCTTCGTCGCAATTATAACTATAATAAGCGCTATAAGAGATAAAAAATATACTATTAATTCGCTTGTTACTGTTGATAAGGTAAAAATATATTTTGGCACATATACTTTTTTTAATAAACCTGAATTTCCTGTTACAGAAGTAATCGACTGCGATGTCGCGCTGCTCATATAATGAAAAAGCAGATACCCTATTATAAGATAAATAGGAAAATGTTGAACTCCCCTTGCGAAAAGATTGGAAAAAACCAATATTTTAACAATCATTATCAGTAATGGATTAAGAATACTCCATAAATAACCAAGAACGCTATTACGGTATTTATTCTTAATATCTCTTGCTACAAGCTGGAAAAAAAGTTCTCTGTAATTAAAAAACGTTTTTAATCGATTAATAGTTTTTTGCATTTGCTCTTATGTCTCCTTATTTTTATTTCATTAATTTTTTTATTACATACTCATCAAACCACTGCGGTATATTGACATTTTCGCATAGATATAAATCATCACCGTTCTTTTCGGCGAAAATTTCAAACGAACCATTTAATCTTTCTGATGAATTATCAAATAAATAGGCTCTGTCAGCGAATTTGAACGCGGAATACAAATTGTTCAAGGTCCTATTGTAACGATTAAATATTTTCTCATCCGGCACATCATGACCGCCTGTCTCTACCCTGTTTCTTATACGCTGAAAATTAATAGAAGGATCTGAAGTGGTAACAAAATATAAATAGATTTTAAATCCTGCCTTCTTTGCGATCTCAAGTTCTTTTATTTTAGATTCATGCGAAAATACTGACTCAAATGAAAATGAAGAATCAGATAACATCATCTTATAACGCAGAAAATCCGCGATTGCAGCGGCAAAATAACTGTCAACGAAAGAAGCGTCCTTTATTGATAATCTTCGATCTTCAAAATGAAATATATCAGTTAGATTATAATTACCTAATGTTTGAAAAGGCGATATTTTTAAATAATCAATTAGTTCACTATAAGAAAATTCTATCGGCCAATTATCAAGGTTAAATGATACAGCTATATCTTTCGCTATTAAATCAGGATTAATATGATAATATGTATTAAACGCGCTAACCTGCGTTAAATAATTATAAAGCGTGGATTTTCCTGAACCATTCGGTCCTGCGAATACCCTAAGGCGTTTTATTCGTTCCTTCATTTTATTTTGTATACCCGCTGCGTTACCGCAACTCTGGGTTTTATTTTGCCAAGAATTTCTTTTCTGCCGTCGGCATATTCTTTTACTATATCTTCATTTTCAACATATGTAATCGGGAGCCCTAAGTCCTTTGCTTCTTTAATCGCAAAAAGACCTGCCTCTGCGCACATTCGCTGAAAATATTTAAAACGCGGAGTTCCAATTGTCTGTTCGTCTTCATCAAATCTTTTTTGGTTTTTCATCTATATGTTCTCTGTGGTATTATCATTAATCCTTAATACATTCTAAAAATGTCTTCAGGCTCTTGTCCCATGCCGGGATGGATATTCCAAGTATGTTTTTAATTTTTGTCTTGTCAAGAACTGAATAAGCGGGGCGCGTAACCTTAGCGGGAAAGTCGGCGCTGGCGCAGGGTTTTATTTCGCAATCCTTTAAAATAATTTCTGCGATTTTTGCCTGTTTGTAAATTTCTTTTGCAAAATCAAACCAGGTTATCTCTCCTTCGTTGGTGTAGTGATAAATGCCGTATGGGATTGTTTTCCCTTCGTTTGATTTTTTAATAAATTCGATAATTGTTTTAGCCAGATCGTTCACCCATGTGGGGCTTCCTCTCTGATCATCAACAACAGTTATTCTTTCCTTTTCTTTCATTAAGCGCAGCATTGTATGAACAAAGTTGTTACCGTGTTTACCGTAAAGCCACGCTGTTCGCACTATATATGATCTTTCGTTCTCTTCCAGTATTTTTATCTCTCCATAGCGTTTCGACATTCCGTAAATGCCTATTGGATCGGTCTCATCTTCTTCGTTATATGGTTTATTTCCGCAGCCGTTAAATACATAATCCGTAGAAATATGAATAACAACGGCGGATAATTCTTTCGCAATGGCTGCAATGTTACGCGAACCTTCAATATTAATAAGGTGGCACGTTTCTTTATCGTCTTCAGCTTTATCTACAGCGGTATACGCGGCGCAGTTAATTATCCATTTAATTGAATCATTCTGTCCTGTAAAATCTCTAAGCGCATTTATATCCGTTATGTCCACTTCCCTGTCTGTTCCAATGTACTTTAAATTTTCTTTTTCAAGAAGCAGGGATAGCTCTGTGCCAAGCATTCCATTTTTACCGATTAACCAAATCATAAACTGCCCAGACGCGGTAATAATTTATCTTTCTCTGATAATTTGTACTCTGTTCCCAAATCCGGCCATTCAATGCCGATATCAGGATCGTTCCAGATAATGCCGCCCTCATCCTGCGGATAATAAAAGTCAGCGCATTTATAGGAAAAAACCGCCGAATCGGACAAGACCAAAAAACCATGAGCAAACTCAGGCGGAATATAAAATTGATTTTGCTTCTTTCCGCTTAGAATAATTCCGTGCCATTTGCCGTATGTGACTGAACCTTTTCTTAAATCTACGGCAACATCAAAAACTTCGCCGTCAATTGTCCTTACCAATTTACCCTGCGGATGTGTTTTTTGAAAATGCAGTCCGCGAAGCACGCCTTTTAAAGACATTGATTGATTATCCTGAACAAACGCAATATTAATCCCGGCTTCTTCATAACCGCGTTTAGACCAGCTTTCAAAAAAATAACCGCGTTCGTCGCCGAATATCTGCGGCTGGATTTCTATTAATCCTTCTATTGAGCATTGTTTAAAAGAAACAGGCATGGTTATCGGTTTTAAACTCCGTTTTTATTTAAAACTATAATCATTTTTTTCCATGGAAAAATTAACATTGAAATAAGGATCGCCTGCCGCTAGCTCTTTTTCCCATCTTTTTCTGAACAACGCTGTATCATTTGCAAGCTGCAATTTCCTTTGAGAACTTGTGTTATATCCGCGCGACTTTGACTCAAGATGATAAGCTTCGGCGTAAGGCGTCCATATAATTAAAAGACCCGCCTTTCTGACTTTCAGGCACAGATCCACATCGTTAAAAGAATTTGGAAATTCCAAAGCAAAACAGCCGACTTCCTCAAAAACCTGCTTTTTAATCATCATGCACGCCGCCGTAATCAGGCTGATATTCTGCGCAATCTGCAGTCTTCCCATATAACCTACAGCGTCGTGAGGGGCGCCGTGATATATATGAGCGGCGACATCTCCCATTCCCAAAATAACGCCGGCATGCTGAATAGAACCGTTAATGTAATATAATTTCGCTCCTACAGCGCCTACATCTTTACGCTGACTGTACATCAGCATTTCTTCGATCCAATTAGGTGAAATAATAATTACGTCGTTGTTTAAAAAAAGCAGCTGCTGACCGTTTGCATGCTGAACGCCGAAATTGCATATTTCACTGAAGTTAAACCCCTGTTCTTTCCAGTACAGGATGTTAATATTTTTATATCTTTTTATTTCTTCATATAAGGCAAATGTAGCGTCATCCTTGCTGTTATTTTCTACAATTATAATTTCATAATTCTGATATGTTGTTTTATGCAAAATTGAAGAAAGACACTTTCTAAGCATGGAAGCGTTGTCTTTATTCGGAATGATTATAGAAACCATCGGTTTTTCGGTTAATTCATAAATTATCCTGAAATATCCTGGAAGCTCAATTTTACTTTGCACTTCCGCGTTTTTACCGTGCTTTCTTAGATAGTCATTTATTACCCTTTCCGCGGCTGAAATATTTTCCATTTTCTTTTTAACATCGGATGGAATCGGTTTTTTATCGTTTCTGTGGAAGTATAACAATCTAGGAATATGATAAATCTTTGAAGCGATATCTGTCAGTCTGAATATAAGATCATAATCCTGACTGCCGTCGAATTCACTTCTAAAGATTCCCGCTTTGTTAATAAGATTTCTGGAGAATGCGGTAAAATGGCTGATGTAGTTATACGAACACAGCGTATCTACCGCATAGCCGGGTTTATGGTGTCTTAAACTCACGTAATAACTTTCGGAAAAATACGCTTCGTCTGAATAAATAAAATCAGCGTCTTCATTGCAGATTGCTTTCATTACCTCATACAGGCATGAAGGATGCAGCACGTCGCTCTGATGTAAATGCCCGATAAAATCACCCGAAGACATTCTTATAGCTTCGTTTAATCTTTCGGATATGCCCATTTTAATGTCAACTTTTTTATATTTAATTCTTTTGTCTTTTTGGATATAAACATCACATGCCTGTTTTGCCGTTGTATTGTCTTCGTCGCTTCCGTCTACAAGGCAGAGTTCCCAATTGCCGTAAGTCTGTTCCATAACAGACTCAATTACGTCTTTTACGTATTGTTCCGGCGTGTTATGCAAAGATGTAATAATCGAAATTTTAAGCTTCTTATAAAAAATCATGTTAGATTGCGATTTTCTTTCGTTTTTTGACAAGTTCTTGTAGTACTGCAGGGGAACCTTCTGAAGACGCATGCCGCCTATAATTTCCCTGATTGTTTTTATGAATCCGTATTTTTTTACGGAACGCAGAACGTTAACAAGAAGAAATAATTTCCTGTTGCGCCGTATAAAATTTAATAATCCCCACATAACCTTAATTTTTTCTCCGTCAGTTTTTGTATTACGCGCCGCATAAATTTCCGCCGCATGCGCGTTTATTATAATTCTTTTCTATCCACTGTATGTATTCGCCGGAACGAATTGATTCTACCCAGTCTTTATTATTTATATACCATTCAACGGTTTTTTCAAGACCTTCTTTAAAACTAACCGACTGCTTCCAGCCCAGTTCTTTTTTTATCTTGTTACAATCTATCGCATAACGGCGGTCGTGCCCCGGACGATCCGCTACATACGTTATCGTTTTTCTAATATCGCATGGGTTTAAACTTTTTTTGGAAGCGGCAATGTCGATTAATACGTCCAGCAGTTTTATATTTTCCCATTCATTCTCACCGCCAATGTTATATGTTTCACCTGACTTGCCGTTTTGCATTATGGTCCATACGGCGCTATTGTGATCTTCAACAAAAAGCCAATCCCTTATATTTTTTCCGTCGCCGTAAACGGGCAGAGGTTTACCTTCAAGCATATTCATTATCATAAGGGGAATAAATTTTTCCGGAAATTGATACGGTCCGTAATTGTTGGAACAATTGGATAATGTAACGGGAAGTCCGTAGGTGTGGTTATACGCCATTACCAGATGATCGCTTCCAGCTTTGCTTGCCGAATAAGGAGAACGCGGATCGTAGGCTGTGCTTTCTGTAAAATAACCCGTTTCTCCAAGGGAGCCGTAGACTTCGTCAGTGCTGATGTGATGAAATAAAACGTCTTTATCGTAATCAACGCCATTATTCTTCCATGCGTTACGCGCAACATCAAGGAGCGTAAAAGTGCCGCATACATTTGTTTTTATAAATGCCTCAGGACCGTGTATGGAACGATCCACATGACTTTCAGCGGCAAAATGCGCTACACCGTCAATGCCGTGCTTTTTAAAAACAGTTTCCACAAATTGACGATCGCAGATATCACCGTGTTCAAAAACATAACGCGGATCATTTTCGATATCCGCAAGGCTTGTCATGTTGCCGGCATAGGTTAAAACATCCAAATTAACAATTTTTCCGGAAAAATCCTTTTTGTTAAGCAGGAAGCGGATAAAATTGCACCCAACAAAACCTGCGCCGCCTGTTACAAGAATATTGCTTAATTTGCGCATATTTTTTCCGTCTTCATTTTTAAATTACATATTCTCCGCGATATATTTAAGGTAAACCCCGTATTCGGTTTTATATTCACAGGCAATTTTTAATAAATCGTTATTTGATATCCAGCCGTTTTTATACGCGATTTCCTCGATACATGAAACGTACATTCCCTGGCGTTTTTGAATAGTTTCGATAAAATTAGACGCTTCCAAAAGGCTGTCGTAGGTTCCGGTATCAAGCCATGCCATGCCTCTTCCAAGTATTTCTACCGTTAAACGGTTTTTATCAAGATATATATTGTTAACCGCGGTTATTTCAATTTCGCCGCGGGCGGAAGGATTTATATTTTTTGAAATTTCTACGATGTTATTATCATAAAAATAAAGTCCAGGAACGGCAAAATGGGATTTTGGCTTTGCAGGTTTTTCCTCTATGGAAAGAGCTTTTCCTTCGCCGTTAAATTCAACAACGCCGTAGGAAGTCGGATCTTTCACATAATAACCGAAAATTAAAGCGCCGCCGTCTTCTGCTATTTTATTGGAAGCGTCCCTTAATGTCTTGCTAAAACCTCTGCCGTAAAAAACATTATCGCCAAGCACAAGAGCGCATGAATCGTTTCCGATAAAATCCGCGCCTATTATAAACGCGTCGGCAAGACCTCGCGGGCTTTCCTGAACTTTGAATTCAAAATTCATACCTAACCATGCGCCGTCTGCAAAAAGTCCCCGAAAAAACGGCAGATCGCGCGGAGTGGAAATAATTAAAATATCCCTGATACCCGCAAGCATCAGGACGGAAAGAGGATAATAAATCATTGGTTTGTCATAAAGAGGAAGGATTTGTTTTGAAACTGCTTTTGTTATCGGGTAGAGTCTTGTACCGGAACCACCCGCTAGAATTATGCCTTTCATTAGCCTACCCCTTCCAATTTGTGGAGGGAGTTTCTATATTTACAATAACATCTTTCATAATTTAATAATATACTCCAAAGAATAAATTTAACCATCAACTATTTATCCAAAAAAGAGGCTTTTTTGCTTATCCAGCCTCAAATTCAACGAATTTATGGTCAGATAGACGCGATTAAAAATGGCCGCCGAAACACGCTCATTAGTAATTCTACGATTCTCGTGTATTATTCATACCAATTACTTGATTATATAATAAAAAAAGTAAAATGACTAGTTAAACTTCCATAATTTACTAACGATTAATAAAAAGAAGGAGGGAATGCCAAATTCTTTTAAAAATGTTTCCTTTTTCATAATTTTTGGCGATAATTAACGGAATTTGACTCAATTCGCCTTTTTTATCGGAAATTTTAAGGAAGCCAACCTCAAAACCTGCCTGAATTGGGGCAATTAGCGGATTTTTAAGGACAGTTTCGTAAAAAAGCGGGTCTGAACGGGTAAAAGGAGCGGTAAAATCGACTGATTCGCCGAGTTTTAGCTCTACAGTACCCTCTTTTCCCTTCCAAAGCCTCGCAGTCTTCGGATAAGCCTGTTCAATTTGGCTTTCCACGGGGCGAACTGTCTTAAAAAGCTCAAATGCCCAGCCAAGAAGGCTTATTCCATCCTGCGCGCGTAAGCGCGCGCCCTGGCGTACATTGGGCGCGCCGAGCAGAACCAGAATGAAACGCGTATCGTCCCTTTGGGCTGTCAGAGCGATATTAAAACCTGATTCGTAGATAAAACCCGTTTTTAAGCCGTCAACCCCGGGAAATGATTTTAAAAGGTCATTGCGGTTATGCTGGACAATAGTGCGCGGATTATAGCGCTGCTTTTCCTGCACATTAGCGGCAAGCGGATACGCAAACTCGTCAACGGAATGGAATTCGCTTAAGCTATGAGGGTGCATAATCAAATACTGACGGCAGAAAGACGCGAACTCTTCCGCTGTGGTTTTGTTATATTCGGAAATGCCCGACGATTCCGCAAAGCGGGTAATATAGAGGCCCATATTCCGCGCTTCCATTGTCATTTTGGCGGCAAATTGCTTCATGTCAGGCGAGAGGCGCAATGCGGCTGCGACGGCGGCGTCGTTGCCGGAAACTACGGCAAGACCGAGTAATATTTCGCGTAATGTCACAATTTGCCCGGGTTCAAGAAACATTAAACTCGAACGCGGCGGCTGGCTCTGCGCCCAGCTTTCTACCGTTATGGGAACTAATTCATCATATGATGCCCTTCCCTCTTTTATTTCTTTCATTACAAGGTGCATTGTCATTAATTTGGTAAGAGACGCGGGAGGGATTTCGTCGCCTGAATTTTTTGAATAAAGGAGCGCTCCTGTATGCGCGTCGATTAAAACCGCCGCGTGCGAATTAATTTCGGGCGCTGTTTGAAGATACGGAACAAGAGCAGGCGGCGTTTGGAAAATTTGCGCAAAGAGACTTAATGGGAGACAAAGAAACGCAAGAATTGTAAAGTTTAATTTAATCATAGAAGATTAAAATTCCGCAAGACCGACCGCGCGCGGATACGGAATAACATCGCGGATATTTGCCATGCCGGATACGTATTGTATCAACCTTTCAAAACCAAGACCGAATCCTGAGTGAGGAACAGAACCATAGCGGCGAAGATCAAGATACCAGCTGTAATCTTCGCTCTTTAACCCCATTTCGCCCATGCGCTTTACAAGTTTTTCAAGGTTGTCTTCGCGCTGCGAACCGCCTATGATTTCACCTAACCTGGGAACAAGCACGTCCATGGCGCGTACGGTCTTGCCGTCGTCGTTTAACTTCATGTAAAAAGCTTTTATCTCTTTTGGATAATCCGTAACAATCACAGGACCGCCCGCTACTTTTTCCGTAAGGAACTTTTCGTGCTCGCTTTGCAAATCGCATCCCCAGCGCGGTTCAAATTCAAACAGTCCTTTATTGCCCGATGCGGCTTTTTCCAGTTCTTTAACGGCGTCTGTGTATGATAAATGGGAAAACTTCGCGTTTGCCACCTGTTTCAGATTTTCTATAATGCCTTTTTCAACATGAGCGTCAAAGAACGCAAGTTCATCGGCGCATTCATTCAGCGCTGCGTTAATGACGTATTTTAAAAAATCTTCGGCTAACGCCATATCGTCCGCAAGTTCCGCGAAAGCGATCTCCGGTTCTACCATCCAAAACTCGGCAAGATGGCGGACTGTGTTGGAGTTTTCAGCGCGGAAGGTTGGCCCGAATGTGTAAACGCGCGAAATCGCGGTTGCGTAAGTTTCCGCTTCAAGCTGACCTGAAACAGTTAAAAAAGTTTTCTTTCCAAAAAAATCTTTTGAATAGTCTATCATCTGATTTGCGCTCTGCGCCTTTACCGCCGCCTGAACGTCCAATGTTGTTACCTGAAACATCGCTCCTGCGCCCTCGCAGTCGCCTGCTGTGATAATTGGCGTGTGAAGGTAATGAAAATCATTCTCCTGAAAATATCTGTGAATGGCAAACGCCATGCAGCTTCTAAGACGGGCGACAGCTCCGAACGTATTTGTGCGCGCCCTCAGATGGGCTATATCGCGAAGGAATTCCATGGAGTGGCGTTTTTTCTGAAGCGGATACGCCTGAATATCGCCTGTGTTTTCCGCGGGAGCGTCTCCAAGCACCGTAAGCGAACAGGCGGCAATTTCTACCGCCTGACCTGAAGCGGGAGACGGGATGAGCTTCCCGCAGATTCTAACGGACGCGCCTGTTGAAAGAGCGCAAATAGCAGCTTCAACCGCGGCGTCTAAACCTAATCCCCTGTCAAAGGCGCATTGAATGCCTGAAAAGCAGGAGCCGTCGTTCACTTCGATAAAGACAAGGTTTTTCATGTCTCTTTTGGTTCTGACCCAGCCGCAAACGACCGTTTCCTGAGACTGGGGAGGTTCTTTTAAAATGTATTTTATCAATTTTGGCAGCATAAATGAATTATATAACTTTTCGCGGATTATTGAAAAGTAGGCATAATTACAGAGTAGCATAAAACGTAATAATGCTGTATACTGCAATGGGAGATGTTTATGGTAGATATAGAAAAAATCAACGATGCGGAGACCTTATTTAACGTAGGAAACGCTGCCGGTATGATTAATAATTTCGCCGAAGCATTTGACTGTTTTTACAAAGCTGCAAGAATGGGTTATGCTCCCGCTCAATGCAGCCTTGCTTTTTGTTACGAGAAAGGCCACGGCGTCCCGCACAACTATACCAAAGCTGTTGAATATTACCGCAAGTCCGCAGATCAGGGATACGCGCCTGCTCAATGCAATCTTGGATGGTGTTATGAAAGCGGATACGGAGTGACGCAGGATGTGAGCATCGCTGTCGCGTTTTATGAAAAAGCAGCCATACAGGGTTATCCTCCCGCTCAGGGGAATTTGGGTTTCTGTTACGCGAATGGGAACGGCGTTCCAAGAGACAATGACGAAGCGTTTAAGTGGTACTATAAAGCCGCCTCGCAGGGTAATTCATTTTCTCAGTTTAATTTGGGCGAATGCTATGAACACGGAAAGGGAGTTACGCAGGATGTTGATAAGGCTCTTGAATGGTATAAAAAATCCGCTGAACACGGATACGCTCCCGCTCAAAACAGCCTTGGTTCATGTTATGAAAACGGCAAGGGTATTGCCGTGAACCTGCTTAAAGCGTATGAGTGGTACAATCACGCCGCTTTTCAGGGGCATTTTGCCGCGAAGCAAAATGTCGACAATCTAAGAAAGAAAAACATGAATTAAAATGGACAAAGATGAACTTCTTGAGCTTATTAAAGAAGGCTCTCTTGATATATCAAAATTAAAAATTTTACTCTCCGATATGAACACGGTTGATATCGCCGAAATTTTAGAGGAGCTTGACAGAGAAAAAATTATTCAGCTTTTTAGAATTCTTCCTAAAACAATCGCATCCGATGTTTTTTCTTATATTGATTCTGACTACCAGCAGACAATTATTGAAGCGCTTACCGATTCAGAAATCGGAGATGTTATAAATAAGCTCTTTATTGACGACGCCGTAGACTTTATAGAAGAAATGCCCGCCAATGTCGTAAAGCGCGTATTGCAGAATGTTCCTTTCGCGAAAAGAAAAATTATAAATCAGATTTTACAGTACCCGGACGACAGCGCGGGCAGCATAATGACGACGGAGTATATCGAACTGCGCGAAGATACCGATGTTCAGGAAGCGTTTGACACCATCCGCACAATCGGTCTTAACAAGGAAACAATTTATAACTGTTATGTGATAGGAAAAGACAGGCTGTTAGTCGGCATGGTATCCGCAAAAACATTGATGCTGTCAAGCCCTCAAAACAAGATTGAAGAATTAATGGATAAAAACATTGTTTTTGTTCACACGACAGAGGACAGGGAAACTGTCGCCGAACTTTTCCAAAAATACGGTCTTTTGGCAATGCCTGTCGTAGACAAGGAACAGCGTCTTGTCGGCATCATCACCGTTGACGATATCGTCGACGTTATCGTCGAAGAAAGCACGGAAGATATTCACAAGATGGCGGCCCTTGTTCCGTCGGATTACCCGTATTTAAAAACTTCGATTTTTCAACACGCGAAAAACCGCTTTGTATGGATGTTGATTTTAATGCTCTCGGCGACTATCACAGGCAGCATAATTTCCAGTTTTGAAAACGGGCTCATGGTGCTTCCGATTCTGATGTCGTTCATACCAATGCTGATGAATACAGGCGGTATCGCAGGCTCGCAGTCTTCAACGTTGATCATCCGCGGCATAGCGGTAGGTGAAATTGAATTAAAGGATATAATAATAATTTTGTGGAAGGAGCTGCGCATCGGCATTTTGTGCGGGCTTGGTCTTAGCGTTGTAAACTTTGTCCGCGTTTTTATCATGAACAACAGGGACTGGCTTTTATGCCTGACCATCACTCTTTCGCTGTTCTGCACAATATTGATGGCAAAAACCGTAGGAAGCGTTCTGCCGATTCTGGCAAAACGCCTGAAAATTGACCCGGCGATTATGTCGGCGCCGCTTTTAACAACAATTGTAGACGCGGTTTCGCTCATTATCTATTTTTCAATCGCCAAGGTTATAATGGGGCTGTAACTTTTGCTCACAGACGCCCACTGCCATCCTTTGGATCTTATCCGCGTTTTTCCTGAAGCGGAAAAAGAACGCAAGGATTTAGGCGTAATGGCGGCGGCAAGCGCCTGCGATTTGCAAGAATTTTTATATCATGAAAATCTTGCGCGTAACAGCACGAAAGAGAAAACCTCTCCCCTGCTTTGCTGCTTCGGGATTCATCCGCAGCTGCCCGGCGAAAAGGTTAAAAAATCAGAAACATTTACCGAAAAAGATTTAAATAAAACTATGGCTGCATTAAACAAATTATGCGAGGCGGGTAAAATAGCGGCAATCGGCGAATGCGGTTTTGACCTTTACAGGGACGAATACAAAGAAACAGAAACGATTCAGGAAAAAATTTTTGAGAGCCACCTTGAAACAGCGGTTAAATTTAATCTTCCTGTTGTCATTCACGCGCGGCGCGCGATGCATAAAATATTCGCGTACGAGAAGCAATTATCAAAATGCAAAGCTGTAATTTTTCACACATGGCCGGGCACATTGGAAGAGGGTAAATCATTACTGCGCCGCGGCATCAACGCCTATTTTTCCTTTGGAAACGTAATCATGCTCAATCATAAACAGTCTATTAAATGCTGCTCCCTGCTCCCCGCGCAAAGGCTTTTAACAGAGACCGACGCTCCCTACGCTCCCCGCCGCGATAAAAAATTTTCTTCATGGACAGATCTTCCCCTGATACTTGAAACCGCCGCAAATCTTAGAAGCGAAGCCGGCAATATAATCACAGGCAAAGAGTTAGAAAACCAAATCGACATGAATTTTATGAAGGCTTTTCTTCTTTAGCCTCTATATCTTCTTTATCTTCCGGCGAACCGAAACCGTAGTCTGCGAGTTTGCGTAAAAGGGTTTTACGTCCGATTTCCAGGGTTTCCGCGGCTTTACTTTTGTTGCCTTTGCAGTAGGAAAGCGTGTCGCGGATTATTACTTTTTCACAGTCTGTCATGCTGGATCCAAGCCTTATATTTATCCAGCCCTCGTCGTCGGCATCGCGGAAAACAGGCGGAAGGTCGCCTACGGAAATTATATTCGATTGACACATAACAACAGCGCTTTCAAGGCAGTTTCTAAGTTCGCGGATGTTTCCCGGCCATTCGCAGGCGTAAAGACGAGCGCGGGCTTTGTCGTTTATTCCGTCGATTTTCTTGCCGTTTTCGGCTGCGAATTCCTTTATAAAGGACGCGATCAAAAGAGGGATGTCGTCTTTTCTTTCGCGTAACGGCGGAACATTGATGTTAACCACATTCAGGCGGAAGTAAAGATCCTCGCGGAAAGCGCCTTTTTCTATTTCGGCTTTTAAGTCCTTGTTCGTGGCGGTAATTAAGCGCACATCGGCTTCTATGGTATGCTCTCCGCCGACTCTTTCAAATCTTTTTTCCTGAAGGACGCGAAGCAGTTTTATTTGAATATTCTGGTCAATTTCGCCTATTTCATCGAGGAACAATGTTCCCCCTGAGGCAAGTTCAAAACGACCTCTCCTCTGCGAAACAGCTCCCGTAAACGCGCCTTTTTCATGTCCGAAAAGTTCGCTCTCCAAGAGCGATGGTGAAAGGGCGGCGCAATGAACTTTTATCAGCGGCTCATCTTTCCTTGGAGAAAGATCGTGAATCGCGTCCGCGACAAGTTCCTTTCCTACGCCTGATTCGCCTGTTATTAAAATTGACGCTTTTGTCGGAGCCGCCTTGTTCATCATGTTAAAAACTTCGCGGATGCTGCGTGAACTTCCAATAATTGACTTAAACTGTTTTTTACGTTCAAGTTCTTCTTCCATCCGCCTGTGCCTAAAAAATAACTCGCGGTTATCAAGGGCGCGTTTTACCTTCAGCGAAAGATGGTTTAAATCGACAGGCTTTGTAAGAAAATCCCACGCGCCGTCGCGCATGGCTGTAACGGCGGTTTCTACAGTGCCGTGCCCTGTCAGCATGATGACAGGAAATCCCGGCGCCTGCGATAAAATGCGTTTTAAAAGTTCATCGCCGCCAAGACCCGGCATTTTTAAATCTGTTATAACAAGATCGATGTCGCCGTTATTAAAGCGTTCCCATCCTTCATCGCCATTTTCGGCGCAGGCAACTTCGTACCCGTCGCCCTGCAGAGCTTCAGCAAGACCGTTTCGGATGTTTTTTTCGTCATCAATTACAAGAAGGCGGAAATTCATGTTTTGTTCCCTCCGTTATACGCAAGCATTCTGGTCACTTTCTGCGGAATGGGCAGATTAATTCTGAATTCAGCTCCTGTCCCGGGCGATGAATCCACGGATATTTCACCTTGATGTTCTCTTATAATTTTATAAACCTGCGTAAGACCAAGGCCTGTGCCTGTTTCCTTTGTTGTAAAATAAGGTTCAAATATTTTAGCGAGATTTTCCTTGCTGATGCCGATTCCTGTATCGCAAATTGACACTCTTATTTCATTATCGGTGAAATTAGTCATAACGGTTAAAACGCCGCCGTTTGGCATCGCCGCCTGCGCGTTCTTAATCAGATTAAGAAGCGCCTGCTTCATGTAGCGCTCGTCAATCTGGATTTTTGGAATATCTTTTTCCAATTCCAGCATACATAAAATGTTTGACTGCTCCATTTCAAATTTTACAAATTCCATTATCTGTGAAATTAAATCGTTTATATTTTCTTCTCTTAATTCAAGATTCATCGGGCGCACGGCAAAAAGGAAATCAACTACAATCCTGTTAAGCCTGTCTATCTCTTCTTTTATAACGTCAAAATATTTTGCGGTCTTATCCTGCGAAAATTCAATTTTCGCAAGCGTTTTTTGAAGGAGCTGAAGATGTATCGAAATCGACCCAAGAGGATTTTTTATCTCATGCGCGACGCCCGCCGCCAATGTTGTAAGGCTTGCAAGATTTTCCGCTCTTCTAAGCCTTGCTTCGTTTCTTCGTTTTTCAGTAATATCTTCTATATAGATAAGGGTGCCTGTAATTTTTTTATCGTGAACAAGCGGAACAACATTGACAGTTAACAACCTTACGCGCCCCTGCTGCTCAACCTCAATTTCTCTGTCGTTAACTTTTTCCCTGTTAGTTATAATATCCTGAAACGCCAAAATCATCTGTTCATCTAAAATCGCGGTGCGCAATTTTACGCCTTCTATATAACTCATCGGCACAAGGCGCTGAGCGCATTTATTCGCCATAACTATATTCTCATTCTCGTCGCAGACAAGAATTCCCATATCAATTGAATCTAAAACATTTTCAAGAAGGTTAATCTCTTCTACGGCGGAAAACAGGAGATCCCTGCGCTGATCCGGGCTTAGTTTATCCAGTTTTCCAAGCGCCCTCTTGAAAAAATCAACCATAGCGGCTCCCAAGACCTTTTTTTAATTTAAAAAAAAGCGCTTCCATCGCGGCTGCGGCGCTTATGTTGTAAACATCAACCGCGCTTACGGCTTCGTTTATATATTTTTTAAATACATCGTTATAAGCTATTACATTCTGATTATTTGCATCTCTCATAGCGCCGTTTATTAATTCCAGCGCCGCTTTCATAAAAGCGGAAAAAGAAACATCTTTAAAATTATTACTTTTAGAAAGCACTTCTTTTATAACAGCCGCGCTTTTAACGCAGCGCTGCAGACCCGCGTTTTGCGCCATTTGCGCATAACGCTCTCCAAGAAGATTTAAAAAAGCGGAGCCTTCTCTTTCCCTTGAGGAAATCAGAGTTATCCTTACAAGCGAAACTATAAACCATGCGGCAAGCGGCTGTAACTTTTCAGAACTATGCTCAAGAAATGAATCAAGGTAGGCGCTTAAAGCCTCTTCGCTTGTATCCTGAAAAATTCTTCGAATTACTTCTTTTTCGTTTTGCGCGTCCCTTTTTAAAAAACGGTAAGGCCGCACGCGCGATAAAATAGTCTGCATGACAGCTTCGCGCCTCTGCGCCGTAAGGACAATGCTTACAGTCTCTGGCGGCTCTTCCAAAAGTTTAAGAAGGGAGTTTAAAGCGTCATCTCTCATATTTTCCGCGTTTTCAATTATTAAAGTTTTGCGTTTCCCGCACGGTTTGAGCCTGCACCAGTAAGAAGCGCTTCGTATATGGCCTACAGGAACTGAATCGCCCAAACCTTCGTCTTCGAGCTTGAGAGCGTCCTTAACAAGAGAATTGGAAAGTTTTTCGATGTCTTTTTGACCGCAGGCTTGCGTATCCAGAGTTAACAGCTCGTTTAATCCTTCATCGAGAGTTTGAAGCGCGGAAGAAACCGCCTTCGCGGTTTTTGGATCATTTTCAAGCACAACGGGAGAAAAGCGAAGCTGTAATTTTCTAAGAGAACGGTAAAATAAATATTTAACACCCTGATTCTGCGAATTCCTTAAAAAGGAAGATTTGCACGCAAGAATATCGGAAGAAAATTCACGGCTTCCAAGCAGCAGAAGATCGTCATGCGCAAGAATCCGGTGCATTTCGCACGCGGAGCAGGCGCATTTCCACGCTGCCTTGTCTTCGCATGAATAAACGCGGGCAAGTTCAAGCGCGGCGCTTCCCTTCCCCGAATCAGGCGGACCAAAAAATAGCATGGATTGAACGTCGCGTCTGCCTAGAACATCGTCGCGTAACTGATTGACCGCGCCCTGGGCGATAATATTTTCAAACACTGACGACGCTCTCCTTTCCGGCGATTAGCGGCAGCAGGAGACGGGCGAAAAAACTGTCAGATAACAAATTTCCGGCGTCAAACAGCGGCTGTATGTTTAAAATAAAAACCGTAAAGGATATCACAATTAAGCCTTCCAAAAAACCAAGAGCCAGTCCTAATAACCTGTCTGCGCCTGAAAGTTTTATTTTTTGAATAATATCCGTAAGTATTAACTGCAAAATCTTGATTATAACAAAAACAATTAAAAATATGGCGGCGAAAGCCACAATTTTTGGAATCAGATCCATCTCAGGCCAAAATCTTTCTTTAAGAAACAAGCCTCCGTTTTTATGAAAAAACAACGCGGCAAAAAGACCGAAAATAACAGCCGCCATGGAAAAAACTTCGGCGACAAAACCTCTAAAGAAACAACGAATCATTAAAAGACCCATAAGCGAGAGAAAAATAATATCCATAACAGAAAATGTCACCTGATTTCCTCCATAAGAGAGCGCGCAATAATCTCAGCTCCGTTACGAGCTCCGATTTTTTTAGAAGCTGCAGCCATCTCTTCTCTTTTTTTTCCGTCCTGCGCAAGAGAGTTGACTGCGAGCATCAGTTCCTGTAAACAAGAATTTTCTCCCTCTGCGTTTGAAGAAGACAACACCTGCGCCGCGCCTGCCTCTTGAAAAAAACGGGCGTTTTCAACCTGATCTCCCCTCGTTCCGCGTCCCCTCAGAGGGATCAAAAGCATTGGTTTACCGAGAGCTGCCCACTCCCAAACACCTGCGCCGCTTCTTCCCATAACAATTTCCGCCGCAGCCATAACATGAGGCAGCTCTTCTTTGATGTAAGCAAACGGTTTATATTTTTCGCTTTCTTTAATATCCCACGCAAGACCCGGTCCCGTTTGATGCACGACCGTGTACCACTGCGTTAATCCTTCAAGCGAGGCGCGCACAAGTTCGTTAATTTCAAGCGCTCCCTGACTTCCGCCAAGGACCAGAAGGATCCGCGCGTCAGCGCCGGTTTTTAAAAATTCCCTGCCCTTTGCGCTGTCCGCAAAGCGGAAAACTTCGCGCACCGGATTGCCGCTTACCGTTACGCGATCTTGCAGCGACTTGTTAAAAAACCGCGCCGTGTCTTCGTAAGCCGTAAAAATCATTCCGTTTGTGCGCGTAACAAAACGCGTATTTATTTTTGTCGCCAAACCGGGGCTAAAATCAGACTCATGCGTAAAAACTTTTATTTTTAATGAAGCCGCCGCCGCGCAGGGTGGCACGCTTACAAAGCCGCCCTTTGAAAAAAGAAAACTGACCTTTTGTTTTTTAAGGATTTTTCGGGACGCAAAGTACCCCCGGATAACCCTGAAGAAGTCGGCAATGGTCCTAAGCGAAAAATAACGCCTGAGTTTGCCTGAAGGCACGCCGAAAAATTCGATTCCTTCCCCTTCCACAAGCGATTTATCCATGCCGGCGGAAGAACCAATCCAGAAGAGCCTGAAATCGCGTCCGGCAAGCAGTTTTTTTAGCTCCGAAGCGACCGCGAGGCCGGGGTAAATATGCCCTCCTGTCCCTCCGCCAGTAAATGCAATGTTTACCATGGAAGGATTATAACATATTTCTATTTTTTTACCAACTCGCTGACGCCTGTCACAAGACCTGCGAGGTTTTGAATCTCCGAGGGGATGATAATCTTTGTCGCCTGACCGTCCGCTACTTTTGCAAGCGTTTCCAGACTTTTAATTTTGATTAACGGATCATCAGCGTTTACGCTTTTTAGCATATTAAGACCGTCTGCGGTGGCTTTTTGCACATTCAGGATCGCCTGCGCTTCGCCTTCGGCTTCGCGGATAGCAGCTTCTTTGGCGGCTTCCGCCTGTAAAATTACCGCGGCTTTTTCGGCTTCCGCTTTTAAAATTGTGGATGCCTTCTGTCCTTCGGCGACAAGAATTGCCGATTGTTTTTCGCCTTCGGCTTTGAGAATCGACTCGCGTCTTTCACGCTCCGCCCTCATTTGTTTTTCCATCGCTTCCTGAATGCTTTTAGGCGGCGTTATGTTTCTTACCTCAACGCGATTTACTTTTATACCCCATGGATCTGTCGCTTCGTCAAGAACGATGCGCATACGGTTGTTGATCATATCGCGGCTTGTAAGCGTGTCGTCCAGTTCAAGTTCGCCGATTATGTTTCTTAATGTGGTTGTCGCAAGGTTTTCGATCGCGTTAAACGGATTTATAACGCCGTATGTGTAAAGTTTAGGATCCGTTATCTGAAGAAATATAACTGTGTCGATCATCATAGTGACATTGTCTTTTGTGATAACAGGCTGCGGAGCGAAATCAATAACCTGCTCTTTGAGAGTTACTCGCGCCGCGATCCTGTCAAGAAACGGAAGCTTTACATGAATGCCTGTGCTCCATGTCACGTTATACGCTCCAATGCGTTCGATAACAAACGCGTTGGACTGCGAAACGATCCTAACATTCGCGATAATCAAAATTAAAAGAAACGCCGACAGTGTAATAATTGACCACATGATATACCTCTCCTTATATTTTATCTAATTTAATTAGTTTCTGTATCAGAATTTTCGGTTTCTTTTTTTTCTTCGTTGTTTTTTTCGATGATTACGCGGACAATCGCCTGAACGCCTTCAATCCGCGCTACTTCGCATTTGGTTCCTTCCGTTAATGTCGAACCATCTTCCGTTTTCGCCGACCAAATCTGACCGTTCAGTTTAACCTCTCCCCTGTCAAATTCGGTTATCTGTTTTATGACCAGCGCGTGCATACCGACAAGACTGTCGACATTTGTTTTTACTCTTCCCGTTTTGAATTTTTTAACCGCCAGCGGGCGCGTGAAGATTAAAAGGACAGCGGAGATGACAAGAAAAATCATTACCTGATAAACAACCGGAATGGGCAGGAAGGAAAGGAAAACAAGAACAAGAGCCGCGATCGCGAACCAGATTGTTGTAAGACCCATAGTTAAAGCTTCGATTACCGCGAGAATTACGGCGATACCAAGCCAAACCCAGTGAGACTGAATGATAATGTCAGTGTCAAATAAAATAGGCATACATAAATTTATTACCATTGGCGGCAATTGTCAAGACATGATTCTCAAGGCATGTTTAAATAATAATAAAACCCCCCACCTTAATTAAAGATGAGGGGTAATTTTTTACTGTAAACGATTCGGGTTATTGAGTTTCCCCGGAGTAACGCCGTTGTTAACTGTGACGTACCAGTCAGCGGCTGTATTTGAATCAATTACCGTCTCATCTCTTGAAATACTGCGCGTAAACGCGCTTCCTATTCCGGTGCTGTTAAGCGAATCCCGCGAAGAAGGAATTGAGCCGTCAGAAGATTTCCACGCGTTGTTGTAAAATAAAAATTCGCAGGCAGCATTAATAAACGCTGCGCTTTTTACAGGAATATTATCCTCGCAAAAAATAACCGCGTCCAATATCAAATTGTCAGCGCTCATAATATAAACAGCGTCAGTCTTGCGCAGCAATTCGGTATTTCCCGGTATCCAAAAATCACGGGCGTCAGGAGACGAATCCAATCCTCCTGATTCATTCAAATCATCACCGTATTCATCTTTGCATGATCCTTCCAGAGTGCGCAAATGAAGGACAATGTACTCGCCCTCCCGCACTTCTAAAGGCGCAAATTCATAGATGAGAGGATTCTGCGTGTTACTTGCAATAAAAACTTTTAATCCGTTCAGGTTACCTGCCTTAATTATTTTTAGCTCAATATATTCCGCTCTTAAAGCTGTACCCGAGTATTCCGTACGCAGTTCATTAATCAACGCCGCCAATTTTGACGACGGCGCAATTGGCGGCTCATCAAAAGCCGGATCCTCCGACGGCTTCGTAAAATCACCGTCATCCGGCGGATCAGTTACCATCGGATCAGTTTGCGGCGGATCAGTTTGCGGCTGATCATCTAAAGGTTGATCGTCAAAAGGCTGATCATCTGACGGCTCCGTCAAATCATTATCGCCCGATGAATCACTTTCATGAGGATCGCCTTCATGGGGATACTCATTCTGTGGATCATCTTTCTGCGAATCGCCTGAAGGCGGCTCATCATCCTCAACCTCATCTTCAGTCAGAGAGGAATCCGGCTCATCACCGGTAAGCGAATCATCGCTTGAGGGCTCCTCATCTGGTATTATCGGCGTTTCCTCTTCCGCCGCCGTTTCATCATCCACCGCCTCTTCAATAACCTCTTCTTCCGCCTCCGGTTCAAAGAACGAACAGGAAAAAAGAGCGCACAGCAGGATGACCATGCCACACAGGGCAAAACGTAAATTCTTCATAAAAACCTCCACCTATATATGGGTGCGAAGGTGCCAAAAAGCTTGCTCGAAAATAAAAAAAGTTGAAAAAAAGTTAGAAAAAAAGGACTGGTATACAAAAGCCGCGGATTAGAGCGGATTTATCGATGTGTTGTGAGCTGGCTGCGTCAAACCTACCGGTTTTTTCTTAGTTCAGGATTAGCGCGAATTATTTTTTTAAGGTTGGATCTTCACCCTCCTCCTAATCCTCTTAAATCCTGAAGTACGATAACCTTTCTAGCCAACACAGGTACATAAACCCACGCCCAGAGAAATCCGCGTTAATCCGTTTAATCCGCGTTAATCCGCGGTTACTGTATACCAGTGTTTGGAGGATTCTTGTTTTTTGGGTAATTCTGGCTGTATAATTATCATGTGAATAATATTAAACGCCTTTATTATTATGTAATGTGTATCTCAGCATTTGCAAGATCAAAAGAATTGAATCAAAAGGACGCGTACAATTATCTAGACGAGTATAAAGGCATTGATTTTCTTGATGAATGTTACGAAGCCGAGCACTGTCTTTCACTTGATGACGCCGTTGATGACCTAACCACCGTATGTAAAAACAACGGAGGAAGCGTTAGATGATCCTTTATCATGGTTCAAATACGGAAATTAATAATATCAAACTGGATAAGTGCCGGCCTTACAAAGATTTTGGCAAAGGATTTTATACCAGCTTGTTACAGGAACAGGCTTTTAGAATGGCAAAGCGGACTGTACGCCTCAATAAAGAAGGAATCCCCTGCGTTACCTCGTTCTCTATTGACGACAATTTTATTTCTGATACCTTTTTAAAAATAAAACAGTTTACCAATCCTGATAAAGAGTGGGCAAGATTTGTAATAAATAACAGGAATAATAAGTTTAAAAACATTCAAAGCGATGAATGCAATACAGACGCGAAATACGATATAGTAATCGGTCCTGTTGCTAATGATGATATTGTAGCGTTAATGGATGTATTTCTTACTGGTTTAATATCGGATGAGTTTCTTGCTAAAGAACTTACATTCAGAGAATTGAGCAATCAAATTTCCTTTCACACAGAAAAAGCGATAGCCAGATTATCAAAAATTGAGGCATACAATGCCTAAAGACAAAATTGCTTTAATGCAGGAATTGGTTACAGCCGCGGTAATAGAAAATATAATGGAAGAAAAAGTGATTTCCGCCAAAGAAGCTATGAGAGTATTTTACAACTCTGAAGTTTTTGATCTTCTTTGCGATTCTGAAACAGGTCTTTACAGAGAAAGCGGCGGGTATGTTTACGATCTCTTTAAAAATAAATCACTCCCGTCTCCATCTTAATAAACCCACAACCCAGAGAAATCCGCGTTAATCCGTTTAATCCGCAGTTGCTGTATATCCCGTCGCTTTTAAATTCAATGTATATACCGAATTTTTACTATTATTTAATATAGTAATAAAAGCTGTGTCTGTTTGTTCCTCCGTTGGAGTATATAGTACAGTGAAAGTTGTATCATATGCCGGATTTAAAACAGTATTTGTTGGCTGGACAGGTATTACAAATAAATCGCTTGACGATTCAATAAAAGGCGTTCCTGTTAATTCAAGCGGAATATTGCCCGTATTTCTAATCTTAAATGTAATTGATGTATTACCGCCTAACAGTACTTGTCCCATATCAAAAGGCGTAAGAGAATTGTTCGCGATAACCGCTGCACCTTGGCTTAATTCAAAAATAGAAGCGCCTTTATGGCCGATTGTTTTTAAATTTATAATAACAGGGTTACGATTAATATCGTCCGACGGAATTGTAAGAATTGCCGTGTTTTCACCTTCTACTACAGGTTCACACTTTATAATAAATGATGACTCCTCTCCTACGGAAATATTAGCTGCAGGATTTGTAATTTTTGTAAATGCGGAAGAATCTGTTCCGGTTATTGTGATATCGGATGTATCAATATTCAATAACGCTTCACCTGTATTTCTAATTATAACAGATATGTCTTTTGCCTGTGTAATAAGAATATCACCTGCATCTATTGTATTATTTTGCGCAATAGATACATCATTATATATAATTTCTATTTGCGGTCTTTTAACATAACCTGTTCCATTTATATTAAATGAAAACAAGCCGTCTTCGCTGTCATTTTCAATATTTATTAAACTTGATACTTCCGCCTCTGCAGAAGGCAGCAATCTTATTATAAATGTCGTACTCGAATCCGGGGTCAATACTCTATTTGCGGGCTGTAATTGTACAACAAAAACCGGGTTTGATGATGAAACAACAGGATTTGGCGCTGCAGGTAAATTTAGATTAATATTTCCGGTATTTTTTATTGTAAATGTCCTGGTTTGAAAAGTTCCTATTTCTACTCTTCCAAAAATAAATAATGAATTATTTTCAATAATTACGCTTGATTGAATTAACTCTAAAACAGCGGCGCCCCTCACTCCTGTTACGCGCAAATATATTTCTATTGTACTGCGCGATTCATCGTCTGTTGGTATCCTTAAAATTGCGTTGTTGTCACCTTCTTTTATAGGCTCGCATTTAATATCAAATGTTGATGAATCCCCGACAGAAATATTACCGCTTGGATCTCCCAACTTTGTAAATACAGAGGCATCGGTTCCGTTTATGGAAATACTCGCCGTATTAATTGTAAGAAGTGCAGAACCGCTGTTTTTTAACGTAATCGTTATGTTTTTGGATTGAGTTATAAGCACTTCTCCCGCATCGATTATACCGTTCTGAGAAATTTCAATTTCTCCATAAAAAATCTCTGCAATCGGTTTCGGAGAAACCCCGGCTGCCGTAATTGAAAAACCAAAATCACCGTTTTGATCATTTGTTTTTATTGTAACCGTAGCAGAATAAGACTGGGCGGCTTTAGGCGTAAAATTAATTATAAAAGATAATGAACCATCAGGTGCGATTTCTGAACTTGAAGGCTGAACTACGGAGAAAACTCCGTCACTATCCCCGATAATTTTTACAGGTTCAATCCCTTCAAACAGCAATTTTCCAACGCCGGTATTTTTAATGGTAAAATCATTCTGTTTTTGAACATCTATAAGGCTTTCGCCGAAATTTATATTATCACTTTTGGAAACCGTTAATCCGCCTCTTTGAACAGTCACCTGTGATAAAAAACTTATCTGCGCAAGACTTCTTTTGTTACTGCTATTACCCTGCTCTTCAACAACAGTAGAATCAAGAAATGTAAAACTATAATCCTGATCGTTTATGGAAATCGCTTCCGTTTTTAACGCGATTCCGATATCTTTACGCACAAAAGTAATGTATCCTGATTTGTTTAAATCACTTTCCTTAAGCGGTTTAGAAACAGCCGGCGATAATGGCGATAACTCATTTGTACCATCAGCTGTAAACGAAATTCCTGAAAAAACAACGTTTGTCAAAACAAAAGATGATTCGTTTTTGATTATCAAATTTGGCAATTGCGTTGTTACGTTATCTCCACCCGGTTCTTCGCAGCCTGAGAGAACCATCATAATTAAAACCGCTAATGTAATAAACTTTTTCATGTATTTTTCCTTAATTCAATATAACAAAAACAGATCCGGATTGCGCGCCCTCGCCTGCGCTGTTCTCCGCCGCAACCCAGTAATAGTATAGGGATGGATTGCCAATAATATTTACAGGCGGCAGGTTTGAATGTGTAAATGAAGTTGTTCCGTTCCCGGTAACTGTACCTGCAAGAATTTTAGAACCCGATGAACTGCCTGTTGTGTAATATATCTTGTATCCTGTAGCTCCGTTTACAGGACTCCATGATACACGAATACTTGTACTTGATTGAACAGATCCACTTCCGCCTGTGACCATTCCCGGTTTAAGGGTTCCGGCTATTGATGATGAATAATCACTTTTACCGCTGCTGTTCGCCGCAATGACAAAATAATAATAAGTATTACCTGATGCAGACGATCCTGCATTATGTGTATAAGAAGCTGAATAAACCGAGCTGCTTAATAAAGTTTTAGCGCCGGACTGGCTTGTTGAATAATACACTTCATACCACACGATTCCAGCCACAGCATTCCATGTTAAATTAATACTGGTAGATGTCGCATTCGATACGGCAAGTCCAACAGGAACACCAGGCAAAGGTAATCCTTGCACAAATGATGAATAATCACTATCTCTGGAATTAACAACTGCTGTAATGAAGTAATAATAAGTTGTACCGGCTGTTAAACTAGTATGAGAATAAGAAGTTCCGTTTACAGTACCGGCAAGGATTTTAGAACCTGTAGAACTTCCTGTAGTATAATATATCTTGTAACTTGAAGCGCCAGAAACAGGATTCCATGACACACTGATACTGCTTGTTGAAACAGCTGACGCGCTAACGCCTGTAGGCGCTGCTGGCAATGTCGTGGCGGAAGCAGACGAAGAATAACCGCTATCACCGGCGCTGTTAGACGAAACTATATAGTAACGATAGATGGTATTACTCTGTAATCCTGTATGAGTATATGATGTTTCATTATTAATCTGTCCCGCAAGAATTTTATTAGTTGATACCCCTTCTTCGTAATAAATTTTATAAATCATTGCCCCGGATACAGGATTCCATGATACAGTTATACTCGCTGCGGAAGCAGCCGTTGCGCTGATGCCTGTAGGAACATCAGGCAGATTCATTAACGTCATTGCCGAAGCAGCAGATGAATAATCACTGTCTCCGGCGCTGTTAGATGCTGCAATGTAATATGAATAACTCGTTTCAGTTTGCAAACCAATATGATTAAACGATGTTTCAAAAACAGTGGCTGCCAGAAGTTTATTTGTTGAAGCGCCTACAACATAGTATACCTTGTAACTTGAAGCTCCCAATACAGGATTCCATATTATATTAATACTTGTTGTTGATTCAGCGGCTGCATTGACTCCTGTCGGAACAGATGGAATTAATATGCCATGTGCAGGCAATGAATAAGTACTGTCACCTTCATTTGTCACAGCTATTATAAAATAATAATAGCCCATACCAGTTTGTAATCCATTGTGAATGAATGATGTTCCGTTAATTGAATTATTAACAAGAATTTTATTTCCGGCAGCACTACCGATTGTATAATAAACCTTATAATTAATTGCTCCATTAACAGGATTCCACGTTACAGTTATGCTTGTTGCGGAATTGGCCATTGCATTCACGCCTGTCGGCGCGGATACAAGAGTAGTTACGGAAATTGACGGATTTGATTTCGTTCCTTCTATACCATTAGAAACTGCGCACACATAGTAAAAGTAAGTAGACAACGGAGAAAGTCCTGTATCTGTATAGTTTGTTTCTGCTATTGCATTTGTATTTATTTTTAAATAAGAGCCGTTTACAGCCGTTGATCTGTAAACATTATATGATGTTCCTCCGGTTACATTATTCCATGCAATACTGGCAGTTGTATCAGTAAAAGCTGAGATTATAATGCCGGTTGGAGCAGCTAGTATTGTAGCCGCAGAAATTGCTTCAGCCCGTACAGTCTCTAATCCGCTAATAGTTGTTGTAACTGTATACCAGTAATTAACACTTGGTAAAACAGTTGTATCGGTATATTCATTCTCTGCTAAGAGATTTACATTTAACTTTGTGTAAATTCCATTTTGGCTTGTTGAACGGTAAATATTATAACCGCTTGCTCCGTTAACATTATTCCATATTAGCGCTATACTATTTTCTGTTACAGAAGCAACACGCAGATTACCTGGGAAAGATGACAATGCGTTATAGACATTTATAAGCTGGATTGGCTGCGCGCCTGCAGGAGCAGTTGCTTCTAAAACAAGCGTTGTATTGTTAAACGTAAAAGAGCGATCTGATGAAAGTACTGATCGTTGCGTCCTAAAGTAGACATTACTGCCTTCTATATTAAAATGAATAGAACCACTTCCGCCTAATGTCACTGATTGTTCAACATCACCACCACCGGCTGACAGATTTCCAAACGTAATCCCATTCCATACAACATTAGAAAGTGTAACACCAGACTCATTATGAAATCTCAATTCAGCGCCTGTGTCTGTTCCACCATTGCCGCCATTATCGATATCACAACCTGATAAAATGGATGTAAAAACCGCAATTGCAATCACATAAAAATATTTTCTCATCGTTCTCTCCTTATCTATAAAAAGTTTTACTTATTTAATTTTACCTAAAGGGAGCTAATATATCCAAAGTGTTTATTAATCTTACGCCAATTTGATTAAATTCAAACCAATAAACATTTCCCTGAGATAATTCAAAAGGATCAATAGTTGTGCTTCTGGCTTGTTCGTCCCTAATATGAAACATATTAGCGGGTACCGATTCCTGACCTGGCGTCATAGCTATTTCATAAAACCCTATGTCCCCAGGATTAAGCCACAATGCGACATTATCTAATCTATATTGCGGGCTATTACCTCGTTCCAGCCATACCCTGTTAGTATTTAAGTTTTGCACAGTTATATAGCCCCTAACAAATCTCAACTCATCGACTGTTGGTTGATCAATTGGTATAATGTAATTCCCGTTGGCTCTAATTACAATAGGTATATTTGCCCAAGTAGGCGCAGCACCAGCCATAACGCCTTTATCATTCACTCCTGTAATAACACTACCCGGTAAAAGTAATTGATACCTAAGGAAAAAAGTACAGCCAACTTCACCAGCTCCGCTAGGCGGCAGTTTTAATGTTAAATTGGGTGCGCTTGAAACAGAAGTACCAATATAAGATGCCGGATCTTGCTCCGGATTAAAATTTCGATATATTTTAACATCAAAAGATGATTGATTATCAAAGACAACCGTAGCTAATTCATCAGATGATATAATATTTTTATCATCGCAAGCAATTAACGCAAAAAAAAATGAAATACAAAAAATGTATTGTAAGCATGATTTAACATTCATAATAAAAACATACCTTATTTATTTTAAAAGGATCTGTCTATAAAAAAATTATAGACAGATCCTCCTTAACTAAATACTATTGATTAAAAAGCGCATCAACATCTATTTTCGCAATTTTGCGAATTAAATCACCTTCAATCCAGAATTCATTACTGGCTGCTTCTTGAGCTGTTACAGGAATTATAAATACTTCACTGGCATTTGGACCACCAACACGAATTTCATATTCAGTATCCAGTTCAAAAGTAAATGTACCAAGAGGCTGTAAATTTACTCCAGGACCAACTCGTAACCCATTAATGACATGAGTAGCCGGAAACTGATTACTTGCATTACGTGGAAAATCCACTTGAAAGTTTGCAGTTTGAGCAGGAAGAATACTTCTAATACCATGGGTTGTAAGGAATTCGATATCACCCTGTTGAAACTGTATATCAGTTCCTGTGTTCATATTATTAACTTTAATCCATGTGCCGCCAAGTGATATGCTAGGAGTATCATTACCAAGGATGGTAGAAACATTTAATGTTCGCGATCTATTTGCGGAGGATAAACCAACCTGGGTTAAATAAGGTTGACCTTGTAGCGCACCACTTTGGAAGCGAGGAGTTACAGTAATAATCTCCCTCGAGATAGGATGCATCCTACGAAAAACTGGAAAAACATAATAATCTGCTGGTATTTCTAATCGCATAACAGCTCTGGGAGTGCTGGGAGCTACAAAGCCTAAAGTCGGACCCTGTGCTGCGCCATGGCGAATCTCTACATTCCATGCAGTCATATTAATTAATATCAGCTCTCCATCACCTCCTACTAATGAACTAATTTGGAAAACTGAATCATTACTGGCTGTGGTGTTAAAAAAAGCCCAGATAGTAGCAAAATAATCATCTACTGTAATTTTACTCAAGTCAGTGCGTTTTGAGTTAAACACAGATTCCCTAACTAAAACAAGTGGAAAATCGCCGGTACTATTAATAACGCCGCCGCGTTTCAAACCATGGTTATTTGCATTACCAGGTATACCGCTAATTAATGTATGCACACTTGGCGTACCCTTAAAAGCAACCAGTCTCTCACTGGTGTTGTTGGTTACCGAAATAGAACGATCAGCGCCGGAAAAGTTAGTCCACTCTAAAGTAGCAGCATTCTCTGTCCCATTATCATCACTCTCCCCGCACCCTGCAAGACTAAAAATCAGCCATGCTGCCAGTAATAATACTAAAAATCTTCGTAAATTCTTCATTTTTTACTCCTTGTAGAAAGAATTAGCCCTAGACCATGTCAAGAGCCATTTGATAATAATAGTGACCATATTATGAACTTTTGTCAACAGCATGTAATGATTTTTTTATAAAAAGTAAGTGTTTAAAGAAAATTAAGTATTATTTCTGCCAAATATCCGGCAAAATGAAAAAAACAATAATAAATATTATCCTACAATATGGTCATTTAAAAACATCAGATTATTATTAATTTATGAAAGAAAAAAACATTTCCTGTGTCTTTGCGGAAAATGTAGCGTATTTTAGAAAAAAACAAGGACATTCACAGAATGACTTAGCGATGTTAAGCGGAATAAGCAGAACAATGATAAGCCATTATGAAAGAGAAGGAATAATACCCCCTGCCGACCGTTTACAAACACTTGCGAAATCCTTAGATATTCCGGTATATCTATTATTTAAAGAACGAACAAAAGAAATAACATCCGAAACAGATATATCAAATATTGACCCCAGAAGCGTAAAGAAATTACGAGATATATTATCCCTCCCTCCTGATGATCGCAACGATCTATATCGCATCCTTAATAAAATGCTCAGAAAAAACCAGCTCGAAAAAGAGCAAAAACGCTGATGATTACTGTTATAATAATATAAATACTTAACAAATGTATGTATCTTTTCTGCAGCATATATGTTATAATTTATATTAAGGAGAAAAAAATGGGTATAGTTCAGACCGAAATAACATTAAAAAATCTTAGAGATAATATTCTTGCCGACAGCGGATATATAAAACCTGAAGAAATCAGAACAGAAACTGTTACAGCCGTAGCGGATACAGGCTCAATGTATCTTGTTATAACAGAAGAGCTGCGCCAGAAACTTGGACTGGAAATTAAAGAAGAGAAAACAGCTCATATAGCAAACGGACAACAAATAATTTCAAAAATTACAGAGTCCGTAGAAGTACATTGGAAAAACAGAAATACAACGGTACATGCAATGATCATTCCCGGTGCAAAAAAAGTACTATTCGGCGCTCTGCCTATGGAAGCAATGGATCTCATGGTTAGTCCTGTATCTCAGGAAGTTATCGGAGTTCATGGCGATAGGGAAGAATTTTTTGCTTTATAACAGGAGAAGGCATGGGAACTTTTTATGAAGATATAACTCTCGAAAATGTGATAGACAGGGGTCTTGCTTCCCGCGGTTATATGGAAGAAGATAAAATCCGCGCCTTGACAGTTCAGGCAATGCCTGACACCGGCGCATGGACTTTGGTTATAAACGAAGAAGTCCGCGAAAAACTTGGACTTTGTATTGAAGGTGAAACAATGTCGTCTTTTGCGGACGGAGAGCCGTTTAATTCACCGATTACAGAAGCTGTAAAAATTCAATGGAAGGATCGATATATTATTCTTCCGGCGATTGTTATTCCAAATGCAAAGGATATTCTTTTAGGCGCATTGCCGCTTGAAGGTATGGATTTAATTGTAGACCCTGTTCATGGAAAATTGGCAGGCGCGCATGGCGAGCAGCCAATGCATGTGCTGTACTCTACTTTTCGCTAAAATCCTTCTCCCTTATATCCACGCGCTTGATCTTTCCGCTGATTGTTTTGGGAAGCTCGTTTACAAACTCTATGATGCGCGGGTATTTGTACGGAGCTGTTACGTGCTTTACATGATTTTGTAGCTCGCGGATTAATTCATCGGAGGGTGAGTAACCCCGCGCAAGAACGATGGTGGCTTTCACTACCTGACCTCGCATCGGATCGGGAGCGGCTGTTACGGCGCATTCAAGGACTGAGGGGTGTTCCATCAAAGCGCTTTCTACTTCAAATGGACCGATGCGGTAACCTGAGCACTTTATTACGTCGTCGTTTCTGCCTACAAACCAAAAATATCCTTCGCTGTCCTTCCATGCCATGTCGCCTGTTTTATACGTTCCGCCGCTCCATGCGTTCATTGTTACTTCTTTATCTCTCCAATAACCGCGGAAAATTCCCGGGAAATCAGAGTTTCCGATAACAGGGGGAATGCTCTGTGAATCGCAGCCTTCACTCTCGTACATATTCTTTCCGGCGTTTGTAATGCTCATGTTGCCTGTAATACCTTCGTCTAACGAGGCGCCAAACTCGTCCAGCAGTTTTATGCCGAAAAGAGGAGCCGGTTTCCCCATTGAACCGGGTTTTACAGGCAGCCATTTAAAAACCGCCGCCATTACAGACGTCTCGCTCTGTCCGAATCCTTCGCGCACTTCAAGGCATGTCATTTCTTTTAATTTGTTGTAAACTTCGGGGCTTAAAGGCTCCCCCGCCACTGATGTATGCTTTATAAAACTAAAATCGTAACTCGATAAATCTTCTTTAATAAGATAACGAAACACTGTCGCAGGCGCGCAGAAAGAATAAGGCTTTAGCCTCATTATTGCGTCTAACATTCCTTTGGGAGTAAATTTTTCCGTATCGTAAACGCCGATTGCGGCTCCGCAGATCCACTGACCGTAAATTTTACCCCATGCGAATTTCGCCCAGCCTGAATCTGTCTGCGTAAGATGGACGCGGTTATCATCGGCGCAATGCCAGTATTTCGCGGTTACTATGTGTCCCAAAGGAAGACTGTGATTGTGAAGCACCATTTTCGGCATTCCGGTTGTGCCCGAAGAAAAATAAATTAACATCGGGTCTTTTGTTGCCGTTGGAATTCTTTTAAATTCTTCAGGCGCTTTTTCAATTTCTGCGCGCATATTAACGCAGTTTGCGGGAATTGTTTTTCCGATAACCGCGACCTTTTCAAGTTTTGGACAGTTAGGTCTTGCAATGGCGATATTGTCAAGAAGTTCTTTGTCATCAACCGTGATTAAAAGTTTTACATCGGCGATATTGCAGCGGTATTCCAAATCCTTTGCCGTTAGCTGATATGTGCCGGGTATGCAAATCGCGCCGATTTTGGAAAGCGCGCACATTAACATCCATACGCCGGGGCGCTGTTTTAAAATTAACTTAACCACGTCGCCTTTTTTTATGCCTAAAGCAATCAGCGCGTTTGCGGCTTTATCGGAAAGACGTTTAACATCCGCGAATGTAAATGATTTCATTTCCTCTGTGTCATCTGTCCAGAGCAGCGCAAGTTTTTCGGGCTGTAATCTTGCCCATTCGTCCGCGACGTCATACGCAAAGTTAAAATCTTCGGGCATGTTGCAGCGGTAGTTTTCGTAAAAATCCTCGTAGCTGTCAAAATCGATCCGCGGGAGGTAGCGTGATAATATTTCATTCATATTAGGTTCCTGTTCTATTCCTGAATTATCGTAATAAATTGCGCTGTTCCGTTAACGGCGCTTTGACTGTGAGGCAGACGGGCGTCAAAATAAATTGAATCGCCTGAGTTTAAAATATATTCTGTTTTTACAACAATTACTTTTACCTGCCCTTCCGTTACATAATTAAATTCCTGCCCTGAGTGCGAAACCTGCTTTGCGGGCATTTTAGACGAATCAAGCGTTACGAGCAATGGCTCCATTGTCCTGTGCTTGAAGTTATACGCAAGGCTGGAAAATTCATAACCGGGATACCGCTCAATCTGAACGCCTTTGCCTCTGCGGCAGACTGCGGCGCTGTCCATTTTCGCTTCTTCTCCGGTTAAAAGAACCGTTACATCAGTGCCAAGGCGCGCCGCGATTGTGTAAAGCGCGCTGATTGGGATATCAAGTTCTCCGCTTTCATATTTGCTGTACGTTTCAAACGGGATTTCGGTTTCCTTCGCCATGTCAAGAGCGCTTATTTCCAAAATTTCTCTTAACTCTTTTATGCGTTCGGGAACATGAGCCGCTTTTTCATTCATAAAAATTCCTTCAGGTTTCTTCCCGTTATTCTATCATATTCATCGCGAATTTCTATAGGAACCCCGACTTTTTCCGTTCCAAAATAATCAAGCCTGCCATTCTCAACTTTTAATCCCGCAATTTGGTTATTTAAAATTAAATTCACATAATCATGAATATTATTCAACTTATTTTCCGAATATATTCCAAAAGTTTCACCGTATAATACATCAGAAGCGTCATGGATATCGGTTCCGGCGGTAACAGGTTTACCTATTTTTTTCGCATAACGATTGGCAAGCGCGTCAAAAGAAACGTCTTCATGCCCGCCGTTAACAACCTCTACCGCGTCAACGCAGCCTGTAGAAAGCACGACGCGCGGGATGTAAGCTCTCTGTCTGAAAGGATGCGCCTGAACCACGCAGCCTCCTGCGTCTCTTACGGCGCGGTACTGCTCGCCTCTTGTCCATGTTTTACATTCGGGGTGGGCTAAAAGCCATTCTTTATCGAGTCCGTAAATTAAATAATCATCGCAGCCGTCAAAAGTTTCTTCCCACCCGAAAAAGACATCAAGACCAAGGAGGTCGCCCTTTTCCTTTGCGTCCTGGAAACCGGCGAAAAAATAGTCAACCCATTTTTCCCATGGGAATTTTCTTGATATCGCGCAATTGGCGTTATAAAAATGATCCGTTACGATGAGTCCTGTATATCCCATTTTTTTATAACCGGCAATGTAGTCAGATCCATGAGAGACTGCGCATTTACTGACTTCTGCCGTATGCAGATGGGTTTCATAGAGATATGCCACGATTCGTGAATTGTACAAAAAATACTTGATTAGTTCAATAGTATGTTATACGGTAATCCTTCGATTTTGAAAAACCCAAGCCGCTGTACAGGCGCCTTGCGGCGTCGTTTGTTTTTTTAACAAAGAGGGTGACCCCCTTTCCATCATTAATCAGGGAGGTTATAAACTGCGCCGCCATCTTCTTTGCAATCCCCCTGCCGCGGTATTTTGGCTCAACATAGACGCCTCCCACCTGATACCTCGTAAAAGAGACGGCATTTACGTTGATTTTGCCCACAAGCCGCCCGTCAACCTCCGCCGCGAGAATCCTTCCACCCGCTATAAGATTGGCGATATTCACCCTGCTTGCCGCAGGGTTAAAACTTGAGCCTTTTGGGATCACTTCTTCAAGTTCGTAAGCCGCCTGCAGCGGCGTCATTTCATCAACATCAGTCATCCCGGGTGTGCGAAGGACAAGGTTCGGACAGTCAGGCAATTTTGATTTTCCGCCTCCTCCTTCGGGGATTTTTTTAAGGTTCATAAGATCGTAGTCGATTATATCCGCGGGCAGCCTGCCTGTTTTTTCGATTAATCCTTCCAGAATCTGCACCTCGTCCTTTAACCCCTGAACCGAGTGAATCAATTTGGCGCGCATCAGTCCTTTAAGAAAATCAGGATTCGGTATTTCCTTCCTGCCGCGAAAAACAGGCAGTATAGTGCTTTTTGAGTTTATAACAAAACCTGCGAACTTTTCTTCTTTTGAACTCAATATCCAAATCGGATCTTTTGATATTTCACAGTTAAGAAATTTAGCGCACGCGCTTACATAATTATCTTCTATGCAGGCAAGCATCCCGCGCGCGGAATCAATATCATTTTTTTTTATTTTGCGCCACTTGTAATGATCACTCATACGGCAGAATACCCTGTGCCGGGATTCTGCCTATTATGGCTGAAAAGCCGGCTGCGAATGATTCACGCGCGTAACTGTAAACAGCGACAGCGCCCTTTACCCACGGCACGCTTTCAATGTACGCGGGGCTTAATACAGAAAATACTATTACATTTTTACCCAGCCGCTGAATGCTTTTAAGAAGATTCAATCCTGAATTATCCGAAAGACAAAAAATTATCGTGTCCGCGTTACTTGCATATACGGCAAGACCTTCCGGGTCCGACGCGCCTGAATAGCGGAATACTGACGCGCCGGGAAAAGCCGCTCTGCCGTAATTAAAAAAATCGCTGTAGTTTCCGGCTAAAAGAACGCGTCCGGCTTTTTCTGCGGTCAGAGGAAAAACTTCGTCAGGCGGATTTGGCTTAACGACTGTTACGCTTCGCGCGGCAAGATTAAGAAAAAAAGCGGAGCCTTGAGGATCTTTTAATTCCGCTTCAACTTTTTTAATATCGGGTATGTACGGAACTTTTAAATTTCCGCGAAGGTATATAAGTTTTAATTCAAGCACCTTGCGCGCCGCGGCTCTTACATATTTATTAAAATCATCTTCGTCCCTCATTGAGTTTATTAGAAATGTCCATACGGGATCATAAAGATTCGGCGTAATTGAAAACATCACAATATCGTTACCGGCGATTATCGCCTGCTTTGCCGCGCGCGGCAGAGAGCCCATGGGATTTATCGCTCCTCCCATCATTAGATCGTCGGTTATTATAAGTCCGTTAAAACCAATTCTGCCGCGCAGCACATCGCGCAGAAACCATGAAGAAAGAGAAGCAGACGTTGAGCCGGCGTCTGTTAGGGGAAACGCCAGATGTCCGCTCATAACAGCGGGCAGTCCTTCCGCGGCAAGCATACGGTATGGAACAAGTTCTCTGTTCCATAGAGTGTCATAAGTTATATCGATTATTGGAAGGACTCCGTGCGAATCCTGACTGGTGTCGCCGTGTCCGGGAAAATGTTTCGCTGTCGGAATAATGCCCGCGGCTAGCTGACCTTTAACAAAAGCCGCGCCGAGTATTCCTATTTTTACAGGATCGTTTCCAAAAGCTCTTGTCCCTATCAGCGTGGAATCACGGTTTGTAAAAAGATCGACAGCGGGGGCAAAGTTCATATTGATCCCAAGAATTGCAAGTTCTTTTCCTATATAATAACCTGAAAGATACGCGTCACGCGGATAACCTGACGCGCCGATTGCCATATTTCCAGGAGTCTCGCTTGTAGCACCCTTGATATGCCTAATCCATCCTCCCTCCTGATCCGTAGCAACCAAAAGAGGAATATTAAAAGGACCTGCAATACTGGCGGTTTGAAAAGCTCCTACAGTCGCCGCAAGACGCTGCGTATTGGATGTGTTCCATCCAAAAATCTTTACCCCGCCGATATTTCTCTGCTGTATCCACTCCATAATCAATGGCGAAGGATCTTCTCCCACCCAGCCAAGCATAAACACCTGAGCCAGAGCCTGCTCATCTGTCATCGCGCTTTCAAGTTTAGCCGCCAGCTCTACGGGCGAACCTGAATCATTGAAACTTAATGCAAAAAGAGGCTGGATACAAAATAAAAAAACAAAAATAAATTTAGCGCAATTCATCGATGTACCCTGAAGCGTAATGCGCGGCTGCGGCGCCGTCGGCGGCGGCGGTTATAACCTGACGGAATGCTCCCGATCGTATGTCACCCGCGGCGTAAAGACCTGCAATGTTAGATGTCATTTTTTGATCTGTTATAATATAGCCGTTTTCGTCTAACGTCGGTTTTAAATCTCCTATGCCAAGGAAAGATGACTGCGGAACGGTTCCAGCAAAAATAAAAACAGCGTCGCAGCCCTCTTCGCTTGTCTTACCTGACTTTGTATCAGCTAACACTACAGATTTAACTTTTACTTCGCCTTTTATTTCATTTATAACGGTATTATACCTCACTTCTATATTGGGATTTTCCAATGTTCTTTTAACAAGCGCCTTTTGCGCGCGAAAATTATCTCTTCTGTGAATCATCACTACTTTGTCGGTTAAATGTGAAAGATAACGCGCTTCATCGCAGGCGGCATCCCCGCCTCCTACGACGAAAATCTTTTTATTTTTAAAAAAATTACCGTCGCATGTAGCGCAGTACGAAACGCCCTTGCCGGAAAACTCTTTCTCTCCGGGCACGTTCAAAAGCCGCGGTTTGGAACCTGTCGCGATGATTACGGCGGACGCTGTGCGCGAAGAGCCGTCTTTTAGGCAGACTGAAAAAATATTATCCGTCTTTTTTAATTCATTTACAGAGCCGTAAAAAAATGACGCGCCAAAACCTTCCGCCTGCTTTTGCAGATCCATCGCAAACTCATAGCCTGACTTTTGACCGCCTCCGGGGTAATTTTCAAGCACGTCGATAACCAGCGCCTGCCCTCCGGCTGAGAGCTGTTCAATTACAAGAACTTTTAAATTTGCGCGCGCTCCGTACTGCGCCGCTGTCAGCCCGGCAGGACCCGCGCCAATTATTATTAAATCAAAATCGGTCATTCTATCTCCCCGGCAGCGCCGAAACATATACATTTTTTACAGTATGAATTATAGTAAATTGTGAACTTAAAAGCGTCAATTACGCCGGCTTTAATTTTGACGGTATTTCTTTGTTCTGCCGTCCAAATATATCCGCAGACCGTTTTTCCGCGTCTTGAACCGGACAAAAAGGCGCTTGAATTCCATAATCTGGGAGTAAAAGACGGCTATTCGTGGGCTGAACTCGCTCAAATCAGTCTGTGGGCATCGGGCGACACGACCTCTTCAAACATGGAAAAAATTAACGCGGCTGTCACAAGCTTAAACGCTCTGTCAGGGCTTTTACCGTCCAGCCGTGAAAAGGCTGAATTTATTCTGACATATATGCACTCAAATTTTTTAAAAAGATATTCGCTTTATCAGACCAGAGTTGACACTCTGCTTACGGTCGGCACATTCAACTGCGTTTCATCCGCCGCATTTTATATAATTCTATGCAATTCGGCGGGAATAAAAACAAGCGCTGTGATTACAAAGGAACACGCTTTTGTAATCGTTCATATTGACGGACATGATATTGACGTGGAGACCACAAACCGCTACGGCTTTGACCCCGGCAACCGAAAGGAATTTCATGATCAGTTTGGAAAGCTTACAGGTTTCTCATACGTGCCTGCGCAAAATTACAGGGATCGCCAAACGATAGAAAACATCGAACTTGTTTCGCTTATTTTGAATAACAGGATTAGCGATTATGAAAGACGAAACAATTTTTCAGACCCTGTGCCGCTTGCGGTCGATCGCGCAGCTCTTCTTCTTGGCAGTTCTTTTGAAGTGACGGAACAGGCGTACGCTTCTGAATTTTTATTTACAGATCCGCGCAGAGATTTAATGGACAGGCTTTTAAATTACGGCGCTTCTCTTTTAAAATCAAACAAGGAAGAAGAAGGTCTTCGCTGGGCTGCTTCAGCGTCTTCAAAATATTCCGATCCTGTCCGCTGGAATGATTTTTTCCACACTGCCATTAATAATGGAACAGCAAGATTGATCAAAGACAGAAAAATCAAAGACGCCGAAAGCTTTCTTATAAAATACAAATCATATTTATCGCAGGAGAATTTCGCTCAGCTAGATTCGCTGATTGCTGACGCGGATCTTTTAATTCGCGCGAATAATATAATAACCGCCGCCGAAGGGGACTCAGTTATTTCAGGCATTAAACAGGCGCGCGATGACGGAAGGCTTTCCGAGAAAAGATCGTCAGAATTATTAACTTTCGCAATTCAAAAAACGGCGTCCATCCTCTGCGCTCCTCCCGGCAGAAACTGGCGCGCCGCGGTTGATTATTTAGAAAAAGCGCTTTTCCTGCACGGAGCAAACCGTGAACTTGAACAAACAATGCGCACATACAAAAACAATCTTGCAGCCGAGTATCACAACCGTTTCGCCGCCGAATGGAACAAGAAAAATTTTGAAGGAGCGGAACAAATTCTAAACGAAGGACTTGAACAATACCCCGATAACAAACAATTGTTATCTGACAGACAGCTCGTAAACAAATACAAAGAAAATTAAAAATCAAAGAACTTTAAAAATCTTAAGTTTTTAGAAGTTTTCGCGCCTTAATAAAGAAAACCGCATATAGCTAACTCCTTATGTTGTAAGCAATTAGCGGCTCCCTTTATTTTTGCGAGTAATAATTTATTAAACAGCCGTCGATTAATATCTGTCTTTCCGCGTCAGTAAGGTCTCCTAAAGCGCCGTTAATTTCCGTTACTTTATCACCTAACACATAGCCTTTAATTTGCGCGGTTTTCTCCTGTACTTCTCTTTTTATATCCGGGAAGAAAATATAATCGCCGTTTTTAAAAGCGCTTTCGTCTGTTATAAGAAACGGCAGTATCCCCCAGTTGATAAGATTCGATCTGTAACGTTTGGTCGCGTATTCAAGAGCGAAGTTCGCTCCGGCGCCAAGAACTCTCTGACAGGAGGCAGCCTGCTCTCTTGCGGAGCCGTCGCCGGGTTTTCGGGCAAAAATCGCGCTTCCAATTCCAAAGTCAGCGGCAGTTATTCCCGAACACCCGTCAATTTTTTTTATTTTTTCAACTGCAAGAGCCGCTTCGCCTTCCAGCGCGCCGCTTCTCCGCTTCTCATCAAGCGCCTGCGCCTCTTTTGCCTTCTTAACATAATCGGGGTCTTTTCTGCTAAGCGTGAACTCCGCCAGTTTCAGCGGATTGGAACGATAGGATGAAGTTTCACCTGACGGGATAAGTTCGTCCGTTGTGGTAACAGGGTCAGTTATAAAACTTACCACTTTTAATAAAAGATTATCGGGAAGCGAAGGCATTTTAGGCCAGTCTTTGATATTCGGACCGAAGATAAGCTCTACCCCGCTCTGCGGCTTGCAGACGCCGTTGTAAACGCGTTTATTGTACACGCCGTTATCAAAGAAAAACTTGTACTTGCCGTATTTTACGTCAATTTCCGCCGCGGATGTAATCTTACCGCCGTTAACGGCAGTCGCGGCGATTGATCTTGCGTCCATAAGCGCGACAGATGCAATCTGCCCGTCGTTCGGCTTGGAACCTTCGCGGTTCATAAAATTGCGCGTAACGTGGCGTATCGACAGTTCATTGTTGGCGGGGGTATCTCCCGCGCCGAAACACGGACCGCAGAAAGCTTCCCTTACAAGAACGCCTGCCTTCATAAATGTTTCGACAGCTCCGTTTCTGACAAGCTCTAAATATGTGGGCTGGCTTTCGGGATACACGCTCATTGTAAAGTTGCTGCTTCCAATCGAAGAATTTTTCATGATGTCGGCAGCCGCCATTATATTAGAAAAAATTCCGCCTGAACATCCCGCGATTACAGCCTGCTCCGCCCACACGCCGCCGCTTTGGCATTTAAGGGCAAGTTTTAAATTAAGCCCTGAGCTTTTATTTTCTTCGTCAGTTTCAGAAAGAATATCCTTCGCGTTCTGCAAAAGCTCCCGGATTGTAAAAACATTGCTTGGATGAAACGGCAGAGCGATACAAGGCTCAATTTTAGACAAATTGACTTTTATAAAACTGTCGTAATACGCGGCATTTGAAGGATTCAACTCCCTGTAATCGCCCGATCTGCCGCGATCTTTTAAATACGCTTTTACATTTTCATCTGTTTTCCAAATCGAGGACCAGCAGGCGGTTTCTGTCGTCATAACATCAATGCCGTTGCGGAAGTCGATTGAAAGTTTATCGATACCGGGACCGATAAATTCCATCACCTTATTTTTTACAAAACCATTTTTAAAAACGGCTCCGATTATCGCAAGAGCGGCATCCTGCGGACCTACTCCCTTTCCAAGTTCGCCTTCAAGGTAAATTCCAACAACGGGAGGATTCGCCATATCGTAAGTTCTTCCTACAAGCTGCTTGGCAAGCTCTCCTCCGCCTTCGCCGACCGCCATCGTGCCTAGCGCGCCGTAACGCGTGTGGCTGTCCGAACCCAAAATCATCTTCCCGCAGCCTGCCATCATCTCGCGGTTAAAACTGTGAATAACAGCCAAATGAGGAGGAACATAAATGCCGCCGTATTTTTTCGCGGCGCTCAGAGCGAAAACATGGTCATCCTGATTAATCGTGCCGCCAACCGCGCAAAGACTGTTATGACAGTTTGTCAGCACATACGGAACCGGAAACTGCTCCATCCCGCTTGCGCGCGCTGTTTGAATTATCCCCACGTATGTAATATCATGCGAAGTAAGCGAATCGAATTTTAACATAAGATTTTTTTTATCTTCGCTTTTATTATGATTTGAAAGTATACTAAAAGAAATTGTTCCTTCTTTTGCCTGCTCTTTTGATAATGTAATCCCGCGCTGCGCCAATTTTGCCTGAGCGCAGTCATCGTCCGCGACAATTTCCTTTCCGTTTATTAAATAGACTCCGCCTTTAAAAAGTTCGACCATGATGTCCTCCTTGTCAATTTTACCACATATTCATTTATAAAAATAGTATCTTCCATTAAAACGTTGTTTTATATTACAACAATATGATATAATCACATTAACAGGCAGGTAATATTAATGGAAAAATTTAACTTTACGCAAAAAACGGCGCAGATTGCGCAAAGGGCGTATGAGCTCAATATAAAAGCAAGAAAACAGGGGCTTAAAATTCTTGTAAATGACATTGACGCAGAAATGTTAAAAAATCAGGATGTTTTTGAAATTGGCATAAGTCTTGCCGCGCAGGGAGTTGATCTTGAGTTTATCAGCGGGGTTTTACAAAATAAAATTGACATGGAACAGGATAAAATGCTAAAACGCGTAAAGATTATTCAAAAAACGGCGGTTCTTTGCATTCACGAAAATATAAATTCATGGATGATGTTCAGCGCCATTTTTTCATATATCAGCGTTAATGAACAGGAAGAAATCAGAAAGCATCTTAAAGATAAAGTTTTTACAGAATATTTCCAGATGTATTTAGGAGCGTAATTATGATAAAAAATAAAATATCAGAGCAGACTGCCTTTCTTACGCAAAGAGTTTTCTTATTGTGTGAAAAAGCAAGAAGAGAAAATTTAGCTTCTTTAATGAACGAGGTTGATATAAACAAAGCAAAACAAAGAGATATTTTTGAATACGGCTTACAGTTATGCGCGGCTGGCGGCGAAAAAGAAAAACTTGAAAGCATATTATCCAATCTGATAGAAACAAAACAGGATAAAAACGAAAAAAGATTTTGCGTGATTCAAAAAGAAGCTGTTATGCATATTCAAAAAGGACGTCATCCGCGTTTGTTTTTATGGATAATACTATCGCTTTTAAATAACGATGAATTTGAAGAATTAAAAACTATTCTTTACGGCTCAAAAATCCGCGATGAAATAAATTCCATTTTTGAAAAACAGGATAAAAATGAAGTAATCGCGCAAGCGCCCATAGAGTTATCCGACATTTCTTCGCGCCCTTTCAGCGTAATAACAAGCGCCGATTCAGATCAATTATCGCAGCTTTTAAAAAATGAAAAACCTGAACTTATTGCCTATATTCTTGCGTCTGTCGAACCTAAGATAGCTGCAGCCGTTCTTTGCGGTTTATCTTTAGATCTTCAAAGCGATATAGGCTATCGTATCGCTGTAATGGATCTTCCTAACATTGAACTGCTTTACGACCTTCTCAGGCTCGAAAAGAAATTTTTATCGCTTTGCGGTAAAAATTATGCGCCTTTGCAAGCTTGTGTTTTTGAAAAAGTATTAAAAACTTATATTTTAAGAGAACATGCGGTTAGCGAAGCTAAAAATCTATACGAAAAATCGTCAAAAGCGGCGGCGGGCAAAGATGAAGCCGCGCAAATTACAAACGATCTTTTAAAACTTATACAGGGCTGCCCTGTCGATTTTATAAAAACAAATCCTTACGCGTTTTTAAACTTATTAAAGATTGAACATCCAAAAGTAATCGCTCTTACGCTTTGTTATATTGAACCTAAAAAAGCGGCTCTTATTCTTTCAAATCTTCCCGAACATCTGCAAAAAGATACAGCGGACCGCATTATCCTGATGAATGAAACAATACATATAGATAATATTGCAATCGAAGGCGGAATTAAAAAGTTAACAGAGTTATCTTTCCTTGCGGAAAGTCAGACAGCGAATACAATTATCGAATATATCTATGAAAAATATCCTGAATTAAAAGAAGCCATTGATGAATGTCTATTTTCATTTGACGACATCGTAATGCTGGACGAGAGAGCTGTTTGCAGAGTTTTAATGAATACAAGTTCAGGCGATCTTACAAAAGCGCTATATTCCGCCGATGTAAAAACGCGCGAACACATTTTTAAAAGTATGTCAAAAAGAGCCGTTGTTATGCTTAAAGAAGATATTGATTGTATGACGACAGTAAGCGCCGAAGAATCCGCTCAGGCGCAGAAAAAAATTGTTTCTCATGTCAGACATCTGGAAGAAAGGGGCGAGATAATACTCGCAAATTACGGCGCTGACGAATTAGTCGAATAGGAGAAAAATATGGAACTATTGGAAAAAACAATAAAAATAGCCGCGGCATTTTCAGAGAAGACAAGAAGGGAAGGACTTCTTTCTATAGAGGAAGAGTTAAATGCTCTTGACTCAAAAGATTTTTATATTTTAAAACACGGTTTAAAATTGTCGCTTGACGGCGTAGATTCGCGGTTTATCGGCGTGATTTTAACAAATTTAATCGAACAGGAAGAAAATAAAAATATTTTAAGAATAAAAATAATTCAAAAAGAAGCCGCTCTTTGCATACAATCGGGCTTTAATACGCGGATGCTTGTTTTAAAATTAATATCTTATCTAAGCAAAAACGAATGTAAAAGTCTTGTTAAATTATTATACGAATTCGATTTAGACAGCGGCGATCTTGATTCAGACGGCGGTTTAAAAACCGCGCCGGTTAAACCTGATGTAAAAATTGTTTTAAAGCAATCAGAGTTTTTTAAACAGGCTTCTGATGTTATAAAAATATCTTATAAGTTTTCCCTTAAAGCAAGACGCGAGGGTCTTCTGTCACTGGATGACGAGCTGGAAGATATTGACTTTGAATTTTTAAAAGAAGGTCTTCGCCTTGTTGTTGACGGAACCGACAGCGTAATCATCGCTGATATTCTTTCCAATAAAATCAACTCGCAGCATGACGAAAACTATAAAAAACTTTTAACGATTCAAAAAGAATCGGTACTTTGCATTCAGGCAGGCGATAATACCAATTTCATGCTGCATAAATTAATTTCATTTTTGGATAATTCAGAGTTAAAAAATATGAATGACGCTCTTTGCAAACTTGATTTCTTTGAAAGAAATGATTTTAACGATTCCGCGCCGTTTAAAAATGAAGGAAAGAAATTTACAGCCATTGCGGCTAACATTATACACAGAGCGTATAAATTCATCGAAGTATCAGGCAGGGAAGGTTTTTTAAGTCTTGAAGATTTGATTGATCAGGATAAAAAAGCAGGGCGTGATATTTTTGAATACGGCATAAATTTTGTTACAGACAGCGTAGATTCATGGGAAATCGAGCGTATTTTATCAAATCAAATCGATCTGGAGAAAAACGGGGAGCATAAAAGATTAAAATTGATTCAAAAAGCCGCAGTTCTTGGCGTCTGTAACGGCGAAAGCCCGTCATTGCTTGTTCATACCCTGCTCTCCTTTTTAAATAACGAAGAGCTGGAAGAAATTAAAAAAATATTTACTAACACGGATTTTAACAGTATTTTTAATAAAATATTAACCTCTCCTTACGGCAAACCGGATGACATCGACAGGATTCAGCGGCAATACGCGCAAGAAACTGAAAACGCGGTTGGAAGCTGCGATTTTTTAGATTTTTTTAATAAACCGTGGGACATACTAGAAGGCGCGGATCAAAAGCTGCTAGCTGAGTTTATAAAACAGGAACATCCGCAGACAGTTACTTCGCTAATTGCGTGGCTGTCAAGCGGCTGTCTTACATCTGGCGGCATCGATACAATTGTTGATATTCTTAAACATACGGATCGTTCTGTAAAAAAACAAATCATCGGCAGATGGAATGAAAAGGATAAAGAGCTCGCAAAAGAAGTAGAGCAAAGACTTTTTCCGTTTGAAAATATTATTTTACTTGACGACAGAGCCATTCTAAAAATTATGCGTGAAGTTGATTCACAGGAATTAGCCAAAGCGCTGAAAGGCGCGGATGAGAAAGTTAGGGAAAAAATATTTTATAATTTAAGCAAAAAAGCGGCTTCAATGCTTAAAGAGGATATGGAATACATGGGACCTGTGCGCAAACGCAGCATAGAAGAAAGCAGACGTAATATCGTTTCTATCATCAGGCAATTGGAATATTCAGGCGAAATTGAAATACCATAAAGCCTTTTTTTGCCGCAGCCTGAGGACTTCTCTTCTTGAATAATTTTTTAATCCGCGATATAGTGTGAACAATGGCAAAAACACAGCATACGCGCAATTTTTGTATTATCGCGCACATCGACCACGGCAAGTCTACCCTCGCGGACAGGCTCATTCAAAAAGCCAAAATCATTGACGATCGCAATTTTCAGGATCAAATCCTTGACAATATGGACATCGAAAGAGAGCGCGGCATAACGATTAAAAGCCAGGCTGTTACAATTCCCTACAAAGCTATGGACGGCGTTGATTACACCCTCAATCTGGTTGATACTCCGGGTCATGTTGATTTTAGCTATGAGGTAAGCCGCGCGATTAACTCCTGCGAGGGAGCGCTTCTTCTGGTTGACGCGACTCAGGGCGTACAGGCGCAGACCCTTTCCAACATGTACCTCGCGCTTGAACACAATTTAGAGATTGTGCCTGTTATTAATAAAATTGATATGCCTGCCGCCGACATTCCGCGCGTCAAAAAAATGATAGATAAGGACCTTGGTCTTGATTCCGACACATCTGTTCTATGCTCTGCCCGTCAGGGTATCGGCATAGACGAACTTATGGAAGCCATTGTTACGCGCATTCCAGCACCTTCAGGGGACGCTGCATCTCCATTACGCGCTTTAATTTTTGACTGTCATTACGACCCGTACCGCGGCGTTGTCGTACATCTTCGTTTATTCGACGGCAGCGTAAAAAAGGGAATGAAAATCTCTTTTATGTCGAACGGCTCCGTTTACGAAGTGGAAACTGCAGGCGTTTTCAAACTTGCGTTAGTTGAAACTGGCGAATTATCCGCGGGAGACGTCGGCTATATTATAGCGGGCATTAAAACAGTAAGCGACGTTCGAGTCGGCGACACTGTAACTGGAGCGGAAAATCCATGCTCCTGCGCTCTTCCCGGTTTTCGCGAAGTAAAACCTGTAGTATTTTCTTCTATCTACCCTGTCGATTCAAACGACTACGAAGAACTTCGCTCAAGCATGGAAAAATTAAAACTGAACGACGCAAGCCTTATTTACGAAAAGGATTCTTCCGCCGCCCTTGGCTTTGGCTTTCGCTGCGGCTTTTTAGGTCTGTTGCACCTTGAAGTCATTCAGGAACGCTTAGAGCGCGAGTTCGATCAATCTGTTATATTCACAGCTCCCTCTGTCAAATACAAGGTGCAAATTAAAAGCTCAGGCGAAACATTTATAGACAACCCAATGGAATACCCCGATGAAGGCAGAATTGAAGGCGCGCATGAGCCATACATCCGCGCTTCGATTATAACTCCGACAGACTACCTTGGAAACATTATGACCCTCTGCCTTGAAAAGAGAGGAGTGCAGACAAACATGACATACCTCGACGAAAAACGCGTAGAATTAATCTACGATATGCCGCTCTCCGAAGTGTTATTCGATTTTTACGACCGTCTTAAAAGCATAAGCCGCGGTTACGCGTCATTCGATTATGATATAACCGACTACAAGCCGACAGAACTTGTTAAACTTGACATCCTGTTAAACGGAAAACCAGTTGACGCGCTTTCTCAGCTTGTATTTAAAGGCAACGCGTACGACCGCGCGCGGAAAGTCTGCGAGCGTCTTCGCGATGAAATTCCGCGCCAGCAGTTCAAGATACCGATACAAGGGTCAATCGGCAGCCATGTAATCGCGCGCGAAACCGTAAATGCCCTCCGAAAAGACGTACTTGCCAAATGCTACGGCGGTGACATTACGCGCAAACGCAAACTTTTAGAAAAACAAAAAGAAGGCAAAAAACGCATGAAAATGGTAGGCGACGTAGAGCTTCCCCAGAGCGCGTTTTTAGCGGTGTTAAAATCACGGGATGAGTGATTTTGAAAAATTTTAACGCGAATCGCACAAAGTTTCGTGAACTTTTTTCGCTTGACAGATGTAAAGTATATCCGCTATAATGACTGTAATAAATAAAACAATGGAGGTAAGTATGGGACATGTTAATACTCAACTGATAATAAAAAATCTTTATGATGCCAAACGAGCCGAAAAAGGAGAACTGCCGGAAAATAAAATCAGGCAGGTAACAGTGAGCGCTATGGTTGACACAGGCGCGACAACTCTTGTTATAAATAAAAAGATATTTAACGAATTAGGCATTGAACTCATGGG
>JGI24695J34938_10000200_pt1 | contig 56433 bp, 49 predicted proteins | sample TergutCo191P3_FD_34938 | JGI IMG/M metagenome (IMG submission 34938)
CTTATCTTTCATCCTGTTCTTGGATTCCGCAGCAGAGAAGGCGCTTTTATTCAGACTACAACATATATTTTCGGTCAGCCGAAAGCAGATTCATCGGAAGAGAATTCATTAACCAGAATCATGGGGCATTCCAATGATGAAGTGAAAGAAATTCAAGGATTATTTCTGCGAAACACCGGAAAAAAACTGGTTGAGCAAAATGAATTAAGTTTAAAGCTGTTAACTGACTATTATGTCAATCTTGGATTATATATCGGCGCTGAACTTACTGTGCCGAAAACAGGAATTCTTAATCCATTGGAGTATTCATTAGGTTTTGGTTTTTCAAGAACAGTGTTCTTAAGAGGAGACGGCTTTACTCCCTATGTGCAGGATAACGGCATTCATGATAACACATTTGACTGGAACTATTCGCACTTTTTTTCTTTACCGGTGCCTTTTCGTTACCGTATGCATTTTCAAAGTTCCATAAACGGAAAATACGGAACTCTTTCATGGAACTTCCCTTATTACTCTGATCCCTATGTTAATAATGATTTTCAAATCCGTTCCGAGAAAATGGACTATATGAATATGATTCAGCAGGGCGCCGCTTTCGGATTTGATTCGACCGCGCAGAATGAAATCAGCTCATATCAATGGCAGTTAAACGGAAATTTAAATCCTTCCATTCAGTTACTTGCTCCCTATGTAACAAGATTCTCGGTAACAAATTTATCTACATCCATAATATTCAGATCGATAAAGGATGAAAATATTTACAGCACTAATCCGTATTCCCCCATGCGTGATTTTTACGCGCCGGATAAATATACAATTTATAACATCTCAGCAAATATATCAGGAAATCCTTTAACAATCGGAGGCACAAATACAAGGCAGTCAGGCAGCGCGTCATCGGCTGAAATAAATGATCCGTTTAACGGTATCGGCACGCCCATTTCTCCGTGGGCAGGCGGCAATACGTCAGAAAGAACGGTTGGATCTCAAAGCAGTCAAATAACGCAAGTTAATATTTCACCGTCAGAAAGCATGGTTCCGCCGGCATTAACACAATCTTTCAACATGCCAAGAGCCGGCAATTTAAGATTCAGCATTGATTATCAGATAACGCCGACAAGCTCAACAGAGCTTCAATTTATGATTAACAACCTGAAATCNTATGATGATGTAGACTGGAANATGCAGTCAATTCTTACAAGCGTAGGCGGCAATACAAATTTAAATTTCCGGGCAGATCATACAAGCGGTTTGTTTACCAANACCNTATCCTTTACAGGTAACGGCACGTGGCGTAATTACAATTATTTAAATGAAGAAGCTTACCGCAGGATCGACGGAACAATAGATACAGACAGGATGGACGAAGACAGAAGGCGGCAGTACAGCCAGACAAATTACTCTACATTTTATGCATATAACGGCTCAGTCCGTCCGCTGATTGACAATAGTATTTTCTCTCAATCGAACATTCAGTATAATTTCAGGGGAACGCTTGTCAGATCAAGAAGATATTCGGCGGCNAACAGTCCTGACGGACCAGACCTGACTGCGCAATGGGGCTCCTGGGTTAAAGAAGAAAGAAGNAACAACGAAGACATATTAGGNCTTACAAGCCACAGGTTAAGCGCAAACATTGCAGCTAACATAATGGATAACCAGCAGAGTTTGTCTTTCAGCACAGACCTTCCTCCTTTGGATGAATTAATTATCACAAGCGCTACATTCAGATACTGGATTTCTGAAACAAATTTCAATTTCCGCATAGAAAGACCTTCGGCTGACGGCGTAAAAGGCGAATGGAAATTTAAGCCGTTTTATTTTACGGAAACATTAAGATTCAACGGAATCGGATCATTCTCATTTTACATGGTTATNGATCCGGAGAGTAATCATGAAATAAACAATTTATCCACTTCAGTTTCAATTTGGAATTTCAGAACTTCATTTACAGCTTTAAAAATCGCCAGATCTGAATTTAATCTTTTAACAGGATGGGTACAATACGGAGAACCTGTCTTTTTGGCAAAAGANCTNGCNTTTTCGTATAACAATGCGGTATTAAAAAGAGAATTTTTCAATAATAAGCTGAATTTTACATTTAATATTAATACTTCGCTTTCTTTTGATCTTCAGCAGCACACAAATTCTAACTTTTCACTGATATTGGAAGTTAATTTAAGAGTGCAAAATTTCATTGAGTTTTCGCTTTCATCCAGATCGCGGAACTCCGTTATATGGCGTTATTTAAAAAANATGCCGGGATTTGAAGATTTAACAAATATGTATAATGACGGACCGCAGAACAATATTTTTATTGATTTATTNGATTCNTTTAATTTTTTTAATGATGATAAACGNCGNAGATCAGGCTTTAAAATCGAAAGATTTGATTTAAAAGCNACGCATTTTCTTGGAGACTGGCATGCGGATTTAACCGTGTCAATGTATCCGTGGAGAGACGCCGCAGATCCCGTTAGCGGCTTTAAAATTGTCGCTGATGTTAATTTCCTTATACAATGGAAACCAATAANAGAAATAAAATCCGACATTGGTTATGACGGTAAAACAGACAGATGGGCAGTAAAACAATAATGTCTACTTGACGATTTACTTTTTACTTATATAGAATGAATTAAGAGGTATATTTGGAGGACGGGATAACCATAGCTTTTGACAACAAGGAAATACTTTCCGGAATTTGCGGAGCAAATGATGAAAATTTAAAAACAATCGAAAACTCCATCGGCGGTTTTATTACTGCAAGAGGCAATGAAATTCATTTTGAAAGCCATGATGAAGACGCGTCCGCAGCAGCGTGCGCTCATATTCGGTTCAAAACAATGATGGATAATTTAATCTCTTTTGTAAAAGAAGGCGAACAGCCGTCCCCTGATTATATACGTGCGCTGGCTGTAGAATTTATTCCTGTAGAAGCAAACGAAAAAGAAAGCTCTCTTTTCCGCGATTCAATGATTCAAATTCCCCACGGATTTAACCGCGTTTATCCGCGCAGTAAAAATCAGGCGCTTTATATCCGCGGAATGAGGGAAAATGAAATATGTTTCTGCGTAGGACCTGCCGGAACCGGCAAGACATTCATCGCAATTGCCCACGCGCTGCAATTACTTCTCTCAAAAAAAATCCGAAAACTTGTCCTTACACGCCCTGTAGTTGAAGCAGGAGAAAACCTCGGATTCCTTCCGGGAGACTTGGCTCAAAAAATCGATCCTTACCTGAAGCCGCTGTATGACGCGATGGAATCTCTTGTCCCATACGACGTAATTAACAGAATGGAAGAAACCCGCGCCATAGAAATTGCGCCGCTTGCATACATGAGAGGACGCAGCCTTAACGACTGCATGATAATTCTGGACGAAGCGCAGAACACGACAAAAGAACAGATGAAAATGTTTTTAACGCGCATAGGCACGGGAGCAAGAGCGGTTATTACAGGAGATTCCACTCAGATTGATCTCGGACGCAAGACTGATTCAGGGCTATTGCATGCCCTGGACATATTAAGAAATATTGAAGGGTTAAACTTTTCTTTTTTACATACATGCGATGTTGCGCGTAACCCTCTCATTAAAAAAATAATACAGGCATACGATGAAAATAAAAATTGATTCCTTTAAAAAATATATATCTTTGCAGGTTACGCGTTTAAGAACCGGTCCCAATCTTTTCGGATTAGCGTTATGCGTAATAGCTGCGTTTGTAATAATAGGAAGCGGGTACAGCGAAGAAACAAGCGATATCAGGAATATAATCGGTTATGTGCTGCTTATACTTTTATTATTTATTTTATTTATAATTTTATGCGGACAGACTGTTCACGGCAGACAGTTATCCAACAGCGAACGTTATTTAACCGCGTCAATCATCGGTTCATACATAATTGGATCTGTATTGATAAATAATCTGTTTGTAGGTTATGAAGGTTTTCCTGTCGCTTTGGCAATTCCCACAGCNCTTTTTATAATGTTATTCGCTGTTTTTATGGGAAAGCGNCTTGCTATGATTATGGCNGTCGCTCTTCCTCTNGGCGCGTATTTTGCCGGCGCTTTTGATGATTATTCATATATTATCGCGCTTGTTTCGGGAGCGGCGGCGTCTACAGTGCTTCATAAAGCGCAGAANAGAATGAGCCTTATAAAAGCCGGGATCATTATCGCCGCCGCGAACTGCTTCGCTGTAATAGTCGTTTTGCTTCTTGCTAAAACAAATTTTTATAATTATCCGGCTCCTCTTTTTTGGGCGGNTGTAAACGGCATTGCCTGCGGAATGTTAATACTTGGTTTCCTGCCGCCTCTTGAACAAGCGCTTAATGCGGTAACNCCTTTCAGGCTGCTGGANTTATCGGATTTAAACGCTCCTATACTTCGCAAATTATTTACGGCAGCGCCGGGAACTTACAGCCATTCATTAATGGTCGCAAACCTNGCAGAACAGGCATGTCAGGATATNGGCGCAAACGCGATGCTTGCNCGTGTCGGCGCTTATTATCACGATATCGGAAAAATGGAAAACCCCGATTANTTTGTAGAAAATCAAACGGATCATAACAGGCACGATGAAATTGCTCCGCGTCTTTCTGCGACAATAATTCGCAGCCATGTAAAACTTGGCGTGGAAAAAGCGCGCAGCATGAGGCTTCCCAAAGANGTAGTATCAATTATAGCAGAACATCACGGCAACTCNATAATTTCGTGGTTCTACAACAANGCGACAGAAAATGAAGTAACGGTCAACTCAGAAGATTTTTCCTATCCGGGAAGTCCGCCGCGTTCTAAAGAATCGGCGATTGTAATGCTTGCGGACATTACAGAAGCCGCCGTACGCACATTAAATAAGCCCACCGCAAACAAAATTGATAAATTTATTCAGCAGCTTTTTGACGCAAAGATCGAACACGGTCAGCTTTCAGAATCAGAATTGTCTTTCCGCGAACTTGAAATTATCAAAAAATCTTTTGTAAGAGTTCTTGCAGGTTACTATCATTCCAGAATCGAATATCCCAAACAGCAAAAAGAGGAATCAAGTGAATAATGTGACCATCAATGCTGACGGTATTTACCTGCCTTCATGGAGCTCTGATGTCTGCTGTTTTGCCTTAAAAGTGCTTGATGAAATTAAACGCCGCAATTGGGAGCTNTCCATACTTTTTTGCGATGATAAAAAAATCGCCGAACTTAACAGTCAATACAGAAATAAAAATGAGCCTACAGATATATTATCNTTTNCCCTCGGNGAAACCATACANAATGAAAATAAAAGCGTCTATCTGCCGGGAGACATCGTAATNTCGCTTGATACTCTCGCTGAAAATTCAAAATATTTTAANACACCCAAGGATGAGGAGTTACGAAGATTGATAATTCATGGTATTCTACACTTAGACGGAATGGATCACGAAACATTGGATGAAAACGAGCCGATGCTCGTTTTACAGGAAGAACTGCTGAAAAAGCTTGGAAAAGAACATATCATCACCGGAGATATGGAGGAGAAAAGTGAAAGCTCCATTTAAGATAAATTCACAGGCAATCAAGGATCTGGAAGATGAACAAAAACAGATGATCCGTGGTGTTGTTGAATTATCCGAAACCACAGTCAAGGAAGTAATGGTTCCCAGAACTGATACTGTATTCCTTTCTTCCGAATTAACAAAAGAAGAGATGCTTGAAAAAATCTGCGAAAGCGAACATTCCCGTTTTCCTGTTTATAAAGACACAGTAGATAAAGTAATCGGCATCCTTCATGTAAAGGACATATTAAAAGCGCTGGTAAATGACAAATCTGTCGATATAAAAGAGCTTGTAAGAAAACCGTTTTTTGTCCCTGTTTCCAAACATATTCACGATTTGTTGCGCGAACTTCGCCGCAAGAAAGTTCATATTGCTGTAGTTGTGGATGAATACGGCGGTGTCTCCGGCATAGTTTCCATGGAAGACATAATNGAAGAAATAATCGGCGATATTCAGGATGAATTTGATCATGAAACAGANGATGTAGTTCTGCTTAGCGAAGGCTGCTGGCTTTGCGATGCGAGNGTGAACCTTGAATTTCTCGCNGAGGAAACAGAGCTGGAACTGCCCGTTGATGATTTCGACACCCTCGGCGGCTTTGTTTTTGACCTTTTCGGAAAGATTCCGGTAAAAAACGAAAAAATCAGATATAAAGATTATGATTTTATAGTCCAGGAAATGGTCGGTCATAAAATTAATTCAATAAAAATAGTAACTCATAAAAAGGAATGATTGTTTTATAAGGGGAGGGAAACAATGATTTTACATAAAAACAACACAGAAAACAGGGAGCCGGAAATCGTGATCCGGGAACGCTTTCCGCTTCCAGTTCTAATAATATTTTTATCTGTTTTAATTTTATTTCCAATTTCACTTCACGCTCAAGCATCTCCCGCGGCGCAGATGTATGAACGCGGCAGGAGCCAGATGGCGGATGAAAACTGGTACTCCGCCATTGAATCATTTCATGAATGTCTAAGGTCTAATCCTGCTCACGCGGAAGGGACTGCCGCTCTTGCCGAATGTTACTACGAACTTGCAGAATTTGATGAAGCGCTTGGCTGGGTCAGGAAGGCAAGACAACTCGCCCGCACCAATATGTCCGCCGCAAACCTCGAAGCATTTATTCTGATTGCGCTTGGACAGTTGGACAGCGCTTCGGTTATTATTACAGAAATCCTTAACCTGGAGCCTTATAACAGAGAGGCGTTATTCGCCGCCGGAGAACTTGATATCGCAAGGAACAGACCTTCCGAAGCCATGCTCCGCTACCGTGACGCGGTCCGCCGCTTTCCCGATGATCGAAGGCTTTTACTTTCTCTTGCTCTTGTAACTCTTTCCCTTGGAGATAATGACACAGCTTTAACTTATATCAACAATGCGCTTTTAAAGTATCCCGGCGACTACCGCGTTTATTATTATGCCGCTTATATTTATTCAATAAACAACAGAATTCAGGAAGCGATTAATTATGCAGACCTGGCTCTTTTTTATAAACCAGGTCATGGTGCGACCCAGTCCTTAATGGCTTTGCTGCGATACCGTAACGGCGAATATGAAGAAGCGGCTCGTCTTTGCGACATTGCAATCGTAAACAACAGGCAGGATATGAACGCATGGTATTTAAAAGGACTTTCGTTTATCAGGATGAGACGTTATAATGAAGCGCTGACGGTTTTAACAAACGCAATAACGGTAAATGAACATGATGAATTTATCCGCGCAATTTTGGAAGATACATTGATTTCCTCAACAGTTCTAGAAGACCCGCGCCGCGCAAGATTTGCCTCCTGGCATTTTAACAGGGCAAGAAGTTTCCGGCAGCGCAATTTAACAGAACAGGCTCTGTTTGAATACCGCAGAGGCTTAAGGCTAAATCCGTTTGCCTCAGACAGGCGCGAATACGCGGAGATATTAAGGCTTCAGGGCTACCCTGCCCGCTACCTTGAAGAGCTTTTATTTTTACAGGATCAGGGGCAGGCAGACAGGAGTCTTAATGACGCTGTGGAAGCGTACAGCTCGCTTCTTTCAAACGCTCTTTTTAAACAATGGCAGATTAATCCAATTGATCTTACCGAACGGCACTGGAAAGTCGCGGTCTTTTCACTTGCAGGACAATCAAGTTTTCATCATGCCGACGCGGGATATGTAGCGGCTGGAGTTATCAAGGAACTGCTGATACACGACCGTAACATTACCGCGTTAAATCTTGAATTGCGCCAGCCTTCCTTTTCACAGGCTTTCAGACAGGCAAGAGAATCGGGAGCTGATTATTTTATGCTGATTTCTGTTACGGAAAACGAACGCGATATATCGATAAAAGCCGAAGTCTTTGTAGGAAGGACAGGCTCTCCTGCGGGAACTTTCAACACATACAGAACAGGCAATGACAGGCTGCGTGACGCGTCACGGGGCATTATCTCTCAAATTTCCGCTTCCATGCCCCTTCGCGGAAGACTCCTGCTCCGCAGGCAGGGACAGGCGCTGATCAATAAAGGAAAAGCGGACGGCGTACAGGCGGAAACTGTTTATGATGTTATAAAAAAGGACCGCGTGCAGACAGCGAACACCGGCATCGCCGTTGTTTATTCAGGCGATGAACTTGTAGGCACACTGACTATCACCAACACAGATGAAGAAATAGCAATCGGAACATTGGCAAGAAACGGCTTTTTTGATCGCATAGAACCAGGAGATGAAGTAATCCTGCAAAACCAAAAAACAATCCAGACTGTAGAATATGCTGCCAATCCGGAGTTACGCGCGTTACTTAGAACCATTAGGTGATTTTTTTTAAAGGAAGTCGTAAAGAAACTTAAGTTTCTTTACAACTCTAATTTGTCAATGTCCGTTAGAGCTGCTAAAAATTTGCACTGTTAATCGCGCAAATAGCCGCGGCAAGAGCGTCCGAGGCGTGATCGGGTTTTGGGATTTTCTCTAAACCTAAAATTATTTTTACCATTTCCTGTACCTGTTTTTTATCCGCCGAAGCAGTCCCTGCTACTCCAGATTTTATCGCGTTAGGTGTAAATTCGCAAAGGGGAATACCTTTTTCGGCGACACACGCCGATATTACGCCTCTTGCTTCGGCTACAGGAATCGCGCTTGTAACATTTTTTCCGAAAAACAAGATTTCAATTGCGGCTTCTGTCGGATTATATTTTTCTATTATTGAACGTATGCTCTGAAAAATTAACAAAAGCCGACAGCTTCGCTCGCTGTCAGCTTTTGTAACAATGACTCCATGATCGATATACTTGATTCTTCCGTCCAAATCATCAAGCACGCCCCAGCCTGTGCTTGCAAGACCTGGATCAATGCCTAAAATCCTACGCTTCAAATCCGTCAGGTATTGCTATATTGGAATAAACGTTTTGAACATCGTCATTTTCTTCAAGCTTGTCTATTAATTTAAGCGCCTTTGCGGTTCCGTCATTATCCAATGAAACTTCCGCTTCGGCAACCATGCTTATCTGTGCGCTTGTGGTCTCGAACTCTTTGCCCTGAAGCGCGTTTAATACACTTTCAAAATCTTCAGGCGCGCTAGTTACTTCGATTATGCCGTCAGATGAGGATACATCCTCTGCGCCGCCTTCAATCGCTATTTCCATTATATCATCTTCAGTATATTTTTCGCCGTCCAGGGTAATAACGCCAAGACGTTTAAAAAGCCTGGAAACAGAACCGGAAGTGGCAAGCTGACCGCCTGCGCGCGTTAAAATATTGCGGATATCTGCTGCGGCGCGGTTTTTGTTATCTGTAAGAACTTCGATAAAAATCGCCACTCCGCCGGGAGCATACGCTTCATAAATTAATTCTTCGTAATTTACGCCTTCAAGTTCTCCTGTTCCTTTTTTGACTGCCCTGTCAATATTATCCTTGGGCATGTTGGCGGCTCTTGCTTTTAAAATGGCAGTACGCAGCCGCGGATTACCGTCAAGGCTTCCGCCGCCCATCCGCGCGGCGATGGAAATTTCTTTTATTAATTTAGTGAACATTTGCCCGCGTTTTGCATCCGCGGCGCCTTTTGCGTGCTTAATAGTCGCCCATTTACTGTGGCCCGACATGGTATCTCCTTATTTTTAAAATGAAGGAATCTGTTCTGCGTAAAACCTTAGAACTAGATCTTTCCTTTTGAAACTGCTTTATCAAGTGAATCACTTACATACTTTTCATACCAGCCTATTGCGTATGGCTCCTTAGCTCTGATTGTAGATTTAATTTGTTCTTCCAGATTGTCCCTGCAAGGCTCACAAACACTATGATTTGCATAATAGAAAATGTCGCGGCCGCTTCTCGAATCATCCAACTTTTTCTTGCATACATCACAAGATATATTTACCATATATGCCTCCTGATTTTTCCTGAACCTTAACGGCAAAAGCCGAAATAACGGTTCCTGACTTGATTATAGTATACAAAAACTTTTAAAATGTGTCGAGTACCTGTATGAATGAAATTAAATATTTTTTTAAACTTGAAAGGAAATTATACAGTTCACAAAATCCGCTTATAATCGCAGAACTGGGCACATCCCATAACGGGGAGATTGCAAAAGCAAAAAGGATGATAGATTCGGCAGCCGAAGCGGGAGCAGACTGCGTAAAATTCCAAATGGTCTATGCAGATGAGATTCTTCATCCTGATACCGGTGTTGTACCGCTTCCCGGCGGCAATATCAGGCTATATGATAAATTCAAAGCTCTCGAAATGCCGCCCGAATTTTATCTTGATATTAAGGAATATACCGAATCCAAAGGCATTTTATTCCTATGCACGCCTTTTGGCATGAAAAGCGCTTCTATTTTAAGAAAAATGCAGCCAAAAATGATAAAAATCGCCTCTCCAGAGCTTAATTACACAGGCTTGCTGGAAGAAATTGCCAAATGGGGAGTGCCGGCGCTTATTTCCAGCGGAGTTTCAACGCTTGCGGATATAGAAACTGCGGTCAATTTGTTTAAAGGGAGCATGGAGCCGGAAATTGGAAACATGGATTTCAATTTGAATGAAAATAAAAACCCGCAAGTCTCCTCAAATTCCATTTGTCTCCTTCATTGCGTAACCAGTTATCCTGCTCCGGAAACAGAATACAATTTGCGGCTTCTTCCAAACCTTGCGGCAATTTTCGGCGTTTCTACAGGGGTAAGCGATCATTCAAGTGATCCGCAGCTTGTTCCGTCTCTCGCGGTGAGCATGGGAGCGTCTGTAGTGGAAAAACATTTTTGTTTATCAAAAGCCGACCCCGGACTTGATGATCCGATTGCCCTTCCGCCGGATGAATTTTCAAAAATGGTAAAAGCTGTAAAGCAGGCTGTAAAAGACAGAGCGCAGGAAACAATCGCCCGCTTCAGCCGGGAAAGAGGCTGTGCGCTTATCGAAAAAATTCTTGGAAACGGCATTAAAAAAATGGCTGATTCTGAAAAGGCAAATTACCGCTTAACAAACCGCTCAATCCACGCTTTGCATGATATAAAAAAAGGCGAAACAATTAAAAAGGATGATTATGCTGTTCTAAGAACTGAAAAAGTTCTGCGTCCCGGTCTTGAACCTTGCTGGGAGAACTTAATCGAAGGAAGAGCGGCAAAAAATGATATTCCGTCAGGAGAAGGAATAAGATTTGAGGATATTTAAAGCCGGATAACAATTACCATGTTTTAACAGCTTCTTTAAACGCACCGGCGGAAGCGCTGATAATTTTTTCATCTACACAATACGCAAAACGCAGCCAGCCGGGTTTTCCAAAACCGGTTCCCGGCACGCCAAGAATCAAGTGTTTTTTTAGATGCTCAACAAACGCCCTGTCGTTCGCATGTTCATTAAACCGGAAATTTAAACTCTCCGGCACTTTACAGAAAAGATAAAACGCCCCTTGCGGAGAGGCATATTGAATACCTGCATCGTCCAGCACTTTTTTAAAAGTCTCGCGCCTTTTTAAGTAGATTGATACATCAACATGAGCTTGCGAACTATCCGCAAGAGCGCCTACTATTCTCTGCATAAGCGCCGGAGCGTTTACAAAGCCCAATATCCTTGTGGCATAAATAAGCCCGTTAACAAGATCATCCTTACCGGAAATTTCAGGGTTTACCGCAACAAAACCTATACGTTCTCCCGGCAGCGACAGGCTCTTTGAGTATGAACTAACCGCGATTGATTCTGTATAACAGCTCAGGACAGGCGGAACTTCCGTTGCGTAGGCAATTTCACGGTAAGGTTCGTCAGAGACAAGATATGGAAAACGTCCGGTTTTTTCGCCGAACTCTTTTAGTAAAGCTGCAAGCAAGGAAAGTGTCTGCGAAGAATAAATTTTACCTGTCGGATTATTCGGCGAGTTTATAATAACAGCGGCAGTTTTTTTACTTAAAGCTGCGCCTATAGCATTTAAATCCAAATCAAAATCTTCTTTAGAATCAACCTCAACAAGATTTGCTCCGTGGTTGACAGTGTATGGGCGGTATTCCATAAAATACGGACGGCTGACTATAACTTCATCGCCCGGATTGCAGATTGTTTTAAAAACTGCGTTAAGTCCTCCGGCGGCGCCGCAAGCCATTACTATACACGAACCGTCAGCTTTTACATTCTGCTCCCTATTGACTTTTTTCGCTATAGCTTCACGTACATTTGCAAAACCCGCGTTGGGCATATACCCATGAGAGCCTTTTTCATCCTCCGAGGCAAATTTTACAAAAAGATCATGAAAAGCGGCAGGCGGTTCTATATCAGGATTCCCCAAAGAAAAATCAAAAACTTTATCTTCCCCGTGCAATTTTTTTAATTGCATACCTTCTTCAAACATTTTGCGAATCATGGAAGAAGAAGCAAGGGCATTTTTTATGTTATCTGCAACTGCCATAAACCATCACCGCCTTTATACAAGTGTTCTTGCCGTTCTTAGTATGTCGGCAAATACTCCGCCTGCCGTTACCTGCGCTCCGGCGCCCGGACCTTTGATTACCATCGGGAGTTTTGAATAACGGTTGGTGGTAATTACTACAATGTTGTCGCTGTCCACCAATGAACGGAAGGGACTTCCCTCTCCTTCGGAGCGAAGTGAAATTTTGGCTTTTCCTTCCTCAATTACCGCAATGTAACGGAGCTGTTTTCCTTCCGACTCTGCCTTCGCGCGGCGTTTTTCGTAATCCGTGTCCGATTTTTCCAATTCAGCAAAAAAGGCGTCTATATCCTTTGCTTTAAAGCAGCTTTGCGGCAGTATCGGCTCGATTGTAACATTTTTAAACTCGATATTAAGACCGCATTCGCGCGCAAGAATTAAAACTTTACGCGCCGCGTCCATCGCGTTTAAGTCGTCGCGCGGATCAGGTTCTGTGTAACCTTTCGCTTTAGCTTCTCGCACAAGAGCGGAAAACGGAATTTTGCCGTCAAAGTTATTAAATATAAAGCTTAATGTTCCGGAAAGAACAGCCTCTATTCTTAACACCTTGTCGCCGGATAAAAAAAGATCGCGTAACGATGAAATTACAGGAAGACCTGCGCCTACCGTACATTCATAAAGATACGGAATGCCTCTCTGTCTTGAATAAGCTGTCAGCCGTTTGTAATAATCAAGGGAACCTGAGTTGGCTTTTTTATTCGGCGTAACAATCGGTATTGAGTAATTTAGAATTTTTTCATAGAGAGATGCGATATCTTCGCTTGCGGTACAGTCGCAGAAACATGAATTGGGAAGATTAAACGAAGCCATCTTTTCTACAAACTCAGCTCCTCCTGTTTTAATGTCAATTGTTTCCGTACCAGCAACTTTACCGGCTGTTGTCAGTATTTCTTTTGTCTTTTTGGGATCCAGCCCGTCATATAAATTTTGTTTGTCAGAGAAAATCATTTTATCGTAATTGGCGGCTCCTATCAGATTTATCTTAATCATGTTATCTGCCAATTTTTCGCGGTTTTCCGCGATTTGATCCAGCAATGTGCCGCCGATGAGTCCTGTGCCGACAAGGAACAGATTAACAGTGCGCCGATGTGCGTAAAAGAACGCGTCGTGAATTGCGTTTAACGCTTTTCCTTCATCCTGCGATGAAATTACCGCGGAAATATTCTGTTCCGATGATCCCTGGGCAATCGCGACAACATTGATCCCGTTGCGTCCAAGCGCATGAAAAACTTTTCCAGAAATGCCTGATGTTTTTTTCATCGCGGAACCTACAACCGCAATTATGGAAAGTTCCTTTTCGATAACCGGCTTTTCTATCGAGCCTAAACGGATTTCATTTGCAAATTCTTCTTTTAAGGAATTGTCAGCTTCCTGCGCGTCTTCCGGGAGAACTGCGAAACAAATTGAATATTCGCTTGAACTCTGCGATATCATCATAACGCTGATTCCTTTTGCGGCAATTGCGCTGAAAACACGCGCTGAAAATCCGGCTATGCCAACCATGCCTGAACCTTGAATTCTGACAAGCGCTGCAGAGCTTATCGAACTGATTCCGCGAATCGGAAATTTTCCGGCAGCGGCTTTTGCGGCGATTTTTGTTCCGCTGCAATCAGGATTATATGTATTGCGTATCAATATTGGTATTCCTTTTTCCAGCGCAGGTTTAACCGATGGCGGAAAAATCACTCTTGCTCCAAAATGCGATATTTCCATCGCTTCGGTATAGGAAATTTCATCTATTAGAAATGCGTTCTTTACATGCTCTGGATTGGCGGTAAGCATTCCGTCAACATCGCTCCAAATCTCCAGTTTTTTCGCATCAAGCGCGGCGGCGAAAACAGCGGCGCTTAAATCGGAACCGTCGCGCCCGATTGTGGTTGTATGCCCTTCCGCCGTTGTGCCGATAAAACCTGTTACAACCTGCAGTGTGTTTTTTACAACCTTAAAATGTTTTAAAATATTTTCCGCGGTTTCTTTTTTTAGGATTTCCGCCTTGCCGTAATTGGAATCTGTTTTTACAAGAGCGCGCGCATCAAGATATTCGGCATTAATTTTATTCGCTGTCAGAATAAATGAAATTAAATTTGCAGATAACCTTTCTCCAAAACTCATTACCAGATCAAGGCTGCGCGGAGATAATTCCCTTAAAAGGGAAATTCCGTCCAGAATCTGCGAAAGCAAAGTTATATTATTTTCAATTTCCTTTACTGCCTTTTTGCGAGCATCGCCTTTAAGGAAAAAAACCGCGCAATCTATATGGCGCTTTTTTATTGCCTCGACTTGTTTTACATAAGTTTCGCCGTTAAGCGCGTTATTGGCAACGCCGATTAAAGCGTCTGTTACTCCTGAAAAAGCGGAAACAATTACCGCGACGGCATTGCCCTCATGCTCCTTGTCTTTTAAAATACTTATAATGTTTTCAATGCCCTTTGAGCTGCCGACAGATGATCCGCCGAATTTTACTACAATCATAATTTTACTCCCATTGAATATTACCGAATTTTTCTATATTTTTACAGTAGCCGGTTTAAAAATAATATGAAAAATGAAACTAAAGAAAAACGAATATATTTTGACTGGGCAGCCTCTGCTCCTTGTTTAAACGCTGAAACACAGGCTCCTTTCGGTAACCCTTCATCTCAGCATAGCGAAGGCAGGGCGGCAAAACAAGCACTTGAAGACGCAAGGCAGCGAGCCGCGTCAGTGTTAAATGTCCCGTCCAATACCCTGTATTTTACTTCCGGAGGAACAGAATCGAACAGTATCGCGCTTTTTTCTAACCTGATGCGCCGGAGCAAAGGAAGGGTGATATCATCGCTTGCAGAACATGCATCCATTAGGGAAGCGATGGAAACTCTTGATAGAATGGGAAAACCTGTCGGCGGCATAAGTGTCGATTCAACAGGCAGAGTAACAGCAGACACTCTGACCAGGGCTCTTAATCAGTTCGGCGATACCCGTTTTGTTTCGATCATGGCAGTTAATAATGAGACAGGCGCAATAACAGATATAAATTCCCTTTCCGGCATACTGCGCAGCCAGAAGACGCCTATACATTTTCACTGCGATCTTGTGCAAGCGGTTGGAAAAATTCCTTTTAATATTTCTGATTGGGATATTGATTCAGCTTCCATAAGCGCGCATAAAATCGGTGCACCGAGGGGAATTGGTTTATTATATTTAAAAAAACCTGCAGAAGTTTTTTACACCGGAGGCGGTCAGGAAAACGGTATCAGAGGCGGCACTGAAAATACTCAAGGAGCCACAGCTCTTGCCGGCTGCCTTTTTGGAATTGGAAGCGATGAGTGCGGAGTCAGGAATGAAGGCGTTAGTGATAGGATTAAGATTGAATATTTAAAAGCGAAATCCCGATGGAACAAATTAATAGACGGGCTTTCCTCGTTTGGGCGATGCTCTTTAATTCCGCAGGAGCGCAAGATTGATGACGACAGATTTTCTCCCTTTATTTTACAGGCGGCGTTTAATGATATTCCCGGTGAAGTTATGGCGCGCGCACTTGACGATCTTGGGTTCGCGGTCTCCACAGGTTCTGCCTGTTCATCATCATCTCCCGAACGGCCGGTGCTTGCCGCGATGGGTCTCAATGAAAAACTGAGAATCGAAGGCATCAGAATATCTCAGGGCTGGTCAACAACAGACGAAGACATTGACGCGCTTCTTGCCGGTATCGGAGAGGTTTTAAAATTTTTATAATGAATACGTGGTTATTAAAGCCGGCTGAACTTACCCTGAAGGGCGAGAACCGGAAAAGTTTTGAAGGCGTTTTAAAAAGCAATTTGCAGAGATTGTTAGCTGCAATTGACGCGAATATAAAAATAAAATTTACCGCAGGGCGTTATTATGTTCAGGCTGACGAAAATAAATCCGCAGATGTAGAGAATGTTCTTTCGCATTTAATTGGAATTTCAGGCTGGGCTAAAATTGTAATTTGCGAAAAAAATCAGGAAGCTGTTCTTGCCGCATGCGCCGAAGAAGGAAAAAAAATTCTCTCTGAGGGAAGCAAATCATTTAAAATTGAGACGCGGAGAACCGATAAAAGTTTTCCGCTTACATCCTATGAATTGTGCTGCAAGGCAGGAGATGCTGTTTCTAACGCAGTAGACGGGCTTACAGTCAGCATTCAAAATCCTGATGATATTATAAGAATTGAAATCCGCGAGAAAGCTCTTGTATATTCAGGCGGTAAAAAAAGTTTCGGAGGTCTTCCTGTAGGAACCGCGGGAAGAGGGATGTTGTTATTATCTGGCGGGATTGATTCTCCTGTCGCAGGTTTTTTGATGGCAACACGGGGAATGATCATAGACGCGGTTCATTTTCATGCTTACCCTTACACGTCTATGGAAGCAAAACAAAAAGTTATACGCCTTGCGCAGATCACAGGCGCTTACTGTATGGGGATACGCCTTTACATTTTAAATTTTACAAAAGTGCAAATGCGGATAAAAGAACGCGCTCCATATCCGTGGACAACAATTCTTTTACGAATGGCTATGATGGAGGCGGCGCAAAAGGCGGCGCAGAAAATTAAATGTAAGGCTTTAATAACAGGAGAAAGTCTCTCTCAGGTCGCAAGCCAAACTATCGAGAATTTAGCCTGTACCCAAAGCAGGATAAAACTTCCTGTCCTTCGTCCGCTTGTCGGTTTTGGAAAAGAAGAGATCATAAAAAAAGCAAAGATGATTGGAACTTATGACACATCAATTCTGCCGTATCAGGATTGCTGTATGCTCTTCAGCCCTCCTCATCCGGTACTGCGCGCGGATGAAAAAGAAGCTAACTTGATTTATGAAAAACTTGAACTGGAAGAATTAATTGAAGAAGCTCTTGCAAATTACGATCTTGTTAAATAACTTAAAAGCTTTTCTGTTATCCGCTAACCGGCTTCAATACTGGCATTAATTTCTCTGGCAATGGCGGCGGCTTCGTCAAATTCGCTGTGCAGCAGATGTTCAGCAATTGCGCTTAATTTATCTCTTGTTGAATGAGGCCAATGTTTTTGCTTTAATGCCGCAAGCGCCTCTTTCGCCGTTTTTTTATTATATGAAGCGCACGCATTCTGAATGGCTCTTAATTTTTCCTGCAGGAAAACATAATCAACATTTTCCGGCGATAAAACCTCATCTTCCTTTTCGTCTTCTTCATACGGCTTAAGTTTTTCGATAACACCATTGAGTGAATCAATAAATCCCGGCAGCGATGATAAAATTAAATTGATATTTTGATCCCGTCCAGCCTGTTCAAGCTCCGCCGCTTTATTGGACAATTCAGTCTCACCAACATTTGCCAGAGCGCTCTTCATCGCATGAATATTAATGATAAATATCGCCATATCATCAGAACGCCGGCACTTGTTTTCACTTAACGCATTCAGAATGTTTACCGCTTTTTTTGCGTCGCGCACAAAGAATTCCGCCAGCTGATCATCAATGGCGATGTTATGACCGCCTGCTGCATACAGGCTGTTTTTCTGCCTGCGGGCTTCTTCAAGCACTTCTGGCGTTTGCTTGTCGCGGATCATTTTATTAAGAACTGAATTTAACTGACGGATATCAATCGGTTTGGATATAAAATCATCAAATCCGCTCTGTATGAACATCTCAGCCTGACCTGCAAGCGCGTTTGCAGTTAACGCGACAATTGGGCGAATATATCCGGTATTGCGAATGAGCTTTGCGGCTTCGATGCCGTCCATTCTGGGCATCATATGATCCATAAACACAATATCGTACTCGGCGCCGTCGCGGATTTTATCAATCGCTTCAAAGCCGCTTAATGCAGTGTCTATTGATAATCCGTAAGGAGCCATAAGTCCGCGCGCCACATATAAATTTGTTTCTACATCGTCAACAACCAATACTCTTCCGTACGGCATAAATTCCTGCGTTATCTGCGCGTTTCTGATTTTTATCGTATTTTTTAAATTAAGCTTCATTAAATTATCAGAAAGTTCCTTTCCGATCAGCTCCGTGTTAGCTGTAATCTGCGGCAGTGTTACGGTAAACACGGAGCCCATGCCAGGAGTGCTTTCTATTTCTATACTGCCGTTCATCAGCTGAATTAGATTTCGCGTAATGTTCATTCCAAGACCGGTGCCTTCGGTATTTCTGTTGGCGTCAAGATTAAAACGGCTGAATTTATCGCCGAGTCTTTTAACCTGTTCTTCAGTCATTCCCTGCCCTGTATCGCTGACGCGGATTATTATATCAACGGAATTACCGTCCTTTTTTTCAGACGAAAGCGTTAATTCTATCTGCCCTTGGTGCGTATATTTATACGCGTTGGAAAGCAGGTTATTCAAAATTTGTTTAATGCGTAATTCATCTCCGATTAATGTCGAGGGAACTTTTTCGCTGACAATCAATTTAAATTCTATCGGTTTGCTTTCGTAGCGCATTATATTTAATTTAACAGTGTCATGAATAAGACTTGCGATTTCGTACTGCCTTGATATTAACTCTAGTTTTCCGGCTTCTATTTTTGAAAGATCGAGTATGTCATTTATAATGCCCAAAAGTAAATCGCCGGAATTGTAAATTCTTTCCAGCGCTTCTTTTGTTACAAGCGGCAGCGAATTGTCCTGAAGCTGAATCTCTGTAATGCCGAGTATCGCGTTCATGGGCGTACGGATTTCATGGCTCATTTTTGCAAGGAAGTCGCTTTTTGCCTTGCTGCTCTCTTCCGCTACTTCAGCTCTGCGCATTTCTGCAATCATCGCTTTTATTTCCCTTAAATCCCTGATGTAACCCGCAACAGCGTATTCACCTTTAAATTTTACGCGCACAAGCGTAACTTCTGTAGGTATTTGGTTTCCGCTTTTACCGTTATGCATACATTCAAAACGGCAGTATCCGTCTTCAAAAGCCTCGTCCATGTGTTTGTTAATAAAATCTTTTGACTTTTCCCCGGACGGCTGATATTCAGGAAAGAAATCAAAAAGTTGATTAATAAATTCAGTTTTATCCGAAATCCCGAACAGACGCACAATTTCCTGATTGCACTCAACGATTTTCATGCTGTTATTAATCATAAAACAGCTTAGCGGCGTTGTATCAAACAACACTTGCGTACATTCATCCGCTTCGCGCATCTTTGCCATCATGGTTTTTATTTCGCGTAAATCGCGGATATATTCGCAGATTATAAGATCACTTTTGCTTTTAACGCGCACCAGTGTTACTTCGCACGGAATCAGTTCGCCGGTAAATTTCCTGTACATCCAGTCAAACCGGAGATAGCCTTCATCACACGCTTTTTTCAGGAAATCGAAAGCCTTTTCGCTGGACTTGCTGCCGTCCGGCTGATATTCAGGCGAAAGGTCGTTGATATTATTAATATATTCTTTTTTATTTGTTATATTGAATAAATTAAGCGCTTCGTTATTGCAGTCAATTAAATTTAAATCGCTGTCCCAGAAATTCGCGCAAAGAGGAGTCGCGTCAAACATGATTTTCGTTCTTTCTTCGGCTTTCTTTTTCTGCCTGAACATATTTAACAGAATCGCGCATAATAATGTCGCAAATATCGCACCAAGAGCGACGAGAAAATAACCTATGTTTTTTACGCTTTTATAATAAATATCAGAATATGTAATAATCCCCAGATACCAGCCGTTATTAAGCTGTTTTATAAAACCGACAGAATCATTATTATTGTGATCCATTACTTTTTTTTCAGAAACAGCGCCTTTTTCCAGTAATTCTTTTTTGATTAAAGCGCCGTCATTCATCATTAAAATATTTCCGCCGATATATACCTGTTTAGGATGCGCAATAACATCAAAATTCCTGTCAAATAAAATTCCGTAACTGTTTTCTGTTACGTGAACATTTACAGCATAATCGCAAATTTTATCAATCCGCATGTCAAGGCAGATTATGCCGAGCGGCAAGCCGTCATTGCCGAAAATCCTCCGCGAAAAAGTTATACTTACAGAATTATTTTCTTTATTTACAACAGGCTCTGTTACTCCGACGCTTCCGTGAGCGTCAACCGCTGCTTTGAACCATAACTGTTCCTGCGGATTAATTTCTCCGGGTGTTTCTTCGCTGGATAAAAACGCTCCGCCGAAAACGTCAAAATAACCGTAAATGCCGGTATTGTATATAAACCGTTCATCATTTTTAAAATAGTCGGCTGTGTCTTTTATATATTGATTTACTTCAGTTTGGTTAAAATCCCTTAAAATCATGTTACGGATACTTTCTGTAATAATAAATAATGCTGTTTCCGGTTCTGCCAGAGCCGCTTCGATATGAGTCTGCGTATTAAGATATAAATTATCAACGTTTTTTAATAAATGAGAGCGTTCTATATTGCTCATAAAATAATAACTAAGAAAAACCATAAGCGCAAACGCAAAAAAAACAGAGACAACCTGCATATGGGTAACAATTGCCAGAAGTTTTTTAATCAGCCCGCGAATCATAATCCAGCTTTCGCCTCCTTTATGAGCTCTCTGGATTCATAAAAGAGACTGACAATATTCGGATCAAAATGAGTTCCGGAATTTTTCATTATTACATCCAGCGCATCAGCGTCAGAAAACGCTTTTTTATAAGGACGTTCCGAAACAAGCGCATCGTATACATCGACTATCGCCATAATGCGTCCCTGAAGGGGAATTTCTTCGCCTTTTAGACCGCGCGGATATCCTTTACCGTCCCATCTTTCATGATGAGAGCCCGCGAATAATTTCGCGTTACGCAAAAAATCTCCTTCTCCTGTGCGTAAAATGATTTCATCAATTATCCGCTCTCCTTCCACCGCATGGCGTTTCATCACTTCAAATTCATCATCTGTAAGTTTACCTGGTTTATTGACTATTATATCGGATATCGATATTTTTCCCAAATCGTGCATCCGCGCGGAAGAAATAATTTTTTCCACATCCCAGTCGCGGATTTCATCAACATACAACCGGCGTTTTTTCATTTCGTTTAACAATACTTTGATATATATTGATGTGCGTTCAATATGACCGCCTGTTCCCTTATCGCGGTTTTCAACCATATCCGCAAGAACCGATACAATGCTGTTCTGCAGTCTGTGCAGCTGGTTTGTACGAAGGCGTATAATATTATCGATATCAAGATGAGTTTGAATCCGGTTTAGAAGAACAAGCGCGGAAAACGGTTTTGTGACAAAATCTACAGCTCCCAGTTCTAGACCGCGGGCTTCTACTTCCGAATCATTGCGCCCGGTAAGAAACATTATTGGAATTTCCGACCATCTACTGTCCTCTTTCAGCTTTTTTAGCGCTTCAAAGCCGTCCATTTCCGGCATTTCGATATCAAGTAGGATTAAATCGGGAGTTAATCTTTCCAGCAGAGTAAACATTTTAAACGCCGAGGGCATTGTCATCACACGATAGTGATCTTCCAATACCGCTTCTGCCATGGATAAATTAGTATCGCTGTCATCAACGACAAAAATAGTTTTCATATAAAAAAATTTTGCTCCCTGCGATTACCTGCTATGCCAAATTTTATTGTACTTTTAGCAAAACATCAAGTTAAAACATGTATTACTTATCTATTATTGCCACTTTATATTAAAGAGTTTCTTTAAAAACAGTTTTTTTGAAAGAGCCTCGTATAAATAAAAATTTTGTTAACACTATGCGCTCACAATGTGAGAAGTCTTTTTTTGCAGCTAACTGCTTTAAAAAAAATATAAGAAATAGTAATCTTAGTTATGCCGATAAAAATTTCAAGAAAATTACCTGCTTACGAAGCTCTGTCGAAAGAAAATGTTTTTGTAATTACAGAGGATCGCGCAGAGTCCCAGGATATAAGACCTCTTCGTGTTGGTATCATCAATCTTATGCCGACAACGATAGATACAGAGATACAGCTTTTACGCCTGCTTGGCAACAGCCCTCTTCAGGTGGATATCATTTTTTTAAACATGGGCAGCCATACGTCAAAAAACGCTCCGCCGGGACACCTTGAAAAATTTTATATAAGCGCGGAAGAAATTGCCGCCATGAAAGTCCGCTTTGACGGACTTATTATTACAGGGGCGCCTGTGGAAACTCTGCCTTTTGAAGAAGTAGATTACTGGAACGAGCTTACAAAAATTATTGATTACTCTGAAAAAAATGTTTTTTCCTGTCTTCACATCTGCTGGGGCGCACAGGCAGGTCTTTACCGCCGCTACGGTATTCAGAAATATCCGCTTGAAAAAAAATTATTCGGCGTTTTTCCTCATACAATAAATGAAGACGCGGATTCGCAGCATCATTTATTATTCCGCGGATTTGATGATGAATTTCTGGCTCCTCAATCAAGACATACAGCAAGCGACAGGGAGGCAATCGCCCGTGAGAAGCGCCTTACAATTCAATCAGAAACAAAGGAAGCCGGAGTCTATATCGTAACAGCGCGCGACGGCAGGGAAATATATGTCAGCGGACACATGGAATATGATCCGCTCAGCCTCGATCGCGAATACCGCCGCGACGTAGCCAAAGGTTTGCAAATTGATCTGCCGGTTAATTATTATCCTGGCAATGATCCTTCAAAACCTCCGCTTGTCCGCTGGAGAGCTCATGCTAATTTATTTTTTGATAACTGGCTGAATTATGTTTATCAGGAGACGCCCTATAATTTGGATGACTTATAATGATATAATGAAATTCTTAAGTTAGACACTGGAGGCAATATGATTTACAGAGACTATGGTAAAACCGGCAAAAAAGTTTCGCTGCTGGGTTTCGGCGGCATGAGATTCAAAAATGTAGACGACCACGATGAATGCGTCCGCATGATGGTTACAGCCGCGCAGGGCGGAGTTAATTATTTTGACACGGCTCCGGGGTATTTTGAAACAAGAAGCGAAACTGTTTTCGGCAAGGGATTTGCGCAGATGCGAAAACAGGGGCTGCCATACTATTGCGCTACCAAAACTTTTCAAAGCACACAGGACGGCATAAGGGGTGAAATAGAAAATCAGCTTAAACGTCTTGATATTCCTGCGATTGATTTTTACCATATCTGGTGCATAACAAGTTTGAACGGATGGGAGAACAGAAAAAAGGAAGGCATCCTTCAAACTTTTTTAAAATTAAAAGAAGAAGGTTTAATCAAACATGTCTGCATTTCCAGCCATCTTATTAAAAATGAAATTAAGGAATTATTAATGGATGGAATTTTTGAAGGCGTATTGTTCGGTTACTCCGCATACAATTTTAATACAAGGCAGGAAGCATTCGACGCCATCAAGGAAAAAAATCTCGGCGCTGTTGTAATGAACCCTCTCGGCGGCGGCGTTATTCCGCAGCATCCAGAACTTTTTAGTTTCATCCGCCGCGAAGGCGAAAGCACAGTTACAGCCGCTCTTCGCGTCCTCTGGGATCACAGGGAAATTACAAGCACGCTTGTCGGCTTTGATACAATCGAGCATCTAAACGAAGCTTTGCAGGCATTTGAAGGCTACAAGCCGCGCAGTGCGGATGAACTTGCGCTGGTAAAATCAAAATCAGGCGCATCATTCGAAGGCATTTGCACAGGCTGCGCGTACTGCGCCGATTGTCCTGCAGGAGTTCCCATTCCCCAGTACATGGACGCATACAACCAAAAATTTCTGGATAAAACGATGAAAGATCCAATCGGCGACCGCCTGAAATGGCACTGGAGCCTCGACAGACAGGGAGCCGCTAAATGTACAGAATGCGGACAATGCGAACAAGTCTGTACGCAGCATATTGACATTATTAAGCGGTTAAAAGAAATAGCATCATAAATGCTTTGACGCACAAAACACGGATCATTTTTTCTTTATGTAATCCGCGGGAATCCGTGTTTATTTTGTTCCAAGCAATAAATTTATTAATTTCTGTTCATCGTCCATTGCGCATAACGAACGTAATTTGGAGAGAGACTGCAAAAATGAATAACTTGCCTTGTTCAAATTATTCTGGCTGGTAATATATAGCGACGTCGCTTCGTTTAAATCGGAGACGGAGCCTTGCGATAACCTGTAGCGTTCCATGACAAACTCATAATGTTTTTCGGTGTATTCGAGCGAACGGCGTGATGATAAAACCGTTCCTGCCTGCGCGAAAATATTAGAAAGAGCGTTAAACAATTCCTGCTCAAGTGAATATTCCAGATTTGCGTAATCAATCGCGGCTGAATCAAGCGCGATTTGGCTTTTTTTTAATTTGTTATTTAAAACCCAAAAATCTACGGGAATTGTTCCTCTTATTGTAACTCCTCCGTTCCCTGAACTGCCGATACCCGGATACAAATTAAAGTCCGCAGAAAAAACAGTCGCGCTTATTGTGGGAGCATAATCACGTTTTGACATGGTATGATTTTTTTCCGCTCTCTGATTGCTTAGATTCGCTTTTGCAATAGAAGGATTTTCCTTCGCAAGTATTTTCCAGAATGCATTGTATAACGCTTCGGCATCTCCGGTTGAAACCGCCGAAAGACGCTGAATAACATCTTCATACGCTTCAAAACTAACCGGCTGCGGAATAACCGCGTCTGTTATTCCTAGTAAATTCCTGAATCTTATTGTGCTTATTGTAAGGTTTCGCTGCGCCTGATTACGAGAACTTTCGCGGGATTCTTTATCGGCAAGAGAGCGCAAATAATCGCCCTGATTAATCATTCCTGTCTGATAGCGAATTTCAGCAATCGCAAGTCCAAGACCTGCCGCATGAAGAGAGAACTCCTCAGATTGAAGGGCTGCAGCCGCTTCAAGCGCCGCGTAATAAGCGTTATCCACAGAGTCAAGCACATTGAAATATTCAGCTAACGCGTCCTTTCTGACACTCTCTGTCGCAATTGAACTTATCGCCTTTTGAATAAAACTTTTTCCGCCCTGAAAAATAACCTGGGTAATTGATAAACCTGCGCCTGCGTTTAACGTATCAACAGGATTTATAAATTTCCAATTTTTGAAATAATCCATCTTCACACTGTAATTCGCCGAAATCTGCGGCAGCATCGCATACAGCTGATTTTTTTCGTCCAATATGCTGCTCTGTATCGCAAGCTGATGCTTGGCAAGAGAGCGCGAATTAACCAAAGCCAGTTCCCGCGCCTCCTCCAGCGAGATCATCTGGGCATTAACTCCCAAATTTAAAATTAAAAACAAACTAAAAATAAAGCCGGCTCTTTTCATAAAACCTCATTCCAAATTTTCACCTTACTCATATCTCAGCGCGTCTATCGGATACAGCTTTGCCGCTTTAAGCGCTGGGTAATAACCGAAGACTATGCCGACCAAAGCCGCGAATAATGTTGATCCTGCTACAATCAGCGGATTGATAACAGACGGGATTCCCATTGCCGCCATTATACGGCAGACAAGGAAGGCAAGCCCAATCCCAAGAAGACCTCCCATAATACTCAGGATTACAGATTCAGTTAAAAACTGAAAAAGAATGTCCCGTTTTCTTCCGCCTACCGCCATTCTGATTCCGATTTCGCGGGTGCGCTCCGTTACAGAAACCAGCATAATGTTCATAATGCCGATGCCTCCGACCAAAAGCGAAACTCCTGCTATTGCAGCTAACAAAGTGGTGAGTGTCCTTGAAGTAGCCGAAGCCATATCGATCATGTCCGCCTGATTCATAATGACAAAATCAGAAGCCGCTCCGTCCGCAATTTTCCGCGATTCTCGCAGAATAAGTTCGCTTTCCTTTTGCGCCGCTTCCATGTATTCCTTGCCGCTCACGCTTAAAAGAATCTGCCCAATGTTACGCGCATTTCCAAGGCGCGTAATCGCGGTATCAAGCGGAATAATTACAATATCATCCTGATCATTGCCGGCAAATCCAGCGCCCTTGCTTTCAAGAATTCCTGTTACCAAAAAATAATTTGTCCCGATTCTAATCTGCTCTCCAAGCGCCTGATTGGCATCTGCGAACAAATTTTTCGCGGTTGTTTGTCCCAGAACCGCTACCCTGTTCCGAAGCTGCATGTCTTCATCGTCAAATGCAAACCCCTGCTCTATTTTCCAGTTGCGCGCCGTAAAAAAATCAGGCTCAACTCCCTGAATTGACACTTGAGCGTTTCCCATTGTTCCCGCGACATTTGAGCTGCTCTGAACAATGCCGGAAATCGCTGCCGCAAAACTGGATTCATTGCGCAGCTTTTCAATATCATTTTTTGTAAAAGAGCTCATGCGCATCATCACCTGCTGACCTGAGCGGTTCATCTGCCTGTTGGGCATTATCTGCAAAAGGTTAGTTCCCATCGCTGTAATAGCCTGTTCAATCGCCCTTTGCGAACCTTCTCCAAGAGCGACCATAATTATCACAGAGCCGACCCCGATAATGACACCTAACGAAGTAAGCAAACTGCGCATCCGGTTGCGCATAATGGAACGGAAACATGTATGAAGCAATTGTAATATATTCATGTTTCTTCCGCCAAAAGCGCGTGATCTTTTTTCCATTGCGCAAGGTCTTCCAGCGCGTTTTTTCTGTCTGTTACATTTTTGTCCGAAACAAGCTGTCCGTCGCGCAATGTGATGATTCGTTTTGTGTAAGATGCAAGTTCCGGCTCGTGCGTTACCATTATGATTGTTTTTCCCCTGTCGTTTAACTGCTGAAAAAGCCCCATTATTTCCAGAGTCATTCCCGTATCAAGGTTTCCTGTCGGCTCATCGGCAAGAATAAACGCAGGATCGTTTACCATGGCGCGTGCTATCGCAACCCTCTGCTGCTGACCGCCTGAAAGCTGAGACGGAAAGTGATCCATGCGCTGCGCGAGCCCCACTTCTTCCAGTACGTTAAACGCTCTTTTTTTTCGGTCGCCGGCAGTTTGTTTTTTTTCGTTTTTGTCGCGCTGCCTGTAAAAAAGAGGAAGCTCAACATTTTCTAGCGCGGTTGTGCGGGCGAGTAAATTAAAAGACTGAAACACAAAACCGATTTTGCGGTTTCTTATAAAAGCGAAAGTATCCGAGTTTGATTTTGATGTCTCGATACCGTCAAGGGTATATGTGCCGCCCGAAGGTTTATCGAGGCAGCCGAGAATATTCATCAATGTTGATTTTCCCGAACCTGACGGTCCCATGACAGAGACAAACTCTCCTTCTTCTGCAAAAAAATCCACGCCGCGAAGAGCGCGGACAACAACCACATTCGATTGGTCTTTTGATTTGGTCTTTTTAGATTCCATCCGGTATTCGCGTTTAATTTTGCGCATTTCAATGACAGACACTAAATCCTCTCTCTCAGTATTATCTGCATACCTTCCATATCTTCACTCAGATAAACTTCTGTAAATGATCCGTCGCTGATTCCGGTGCGCACCTGCATACAATCAAGTTTTCCTTCGCCGTTTATAAACCACAGGTTTCGCATAACAATCACGGGGGCTCGTCCTCCCTGAGTCCTCTGCCCTCCTGATGACTGTCTGCCGCCCCCCATCATCCTTTGTCCTCCGCCTCCCATCATAATTTGCGTAAGTCCCTGATTGGAATTTTGATTTTGCGACTGCTGCGCGGATTGAGCTTTTGCCTGCTCCCTTGCTTCGATTGCCGCCTGCCTCTGCTCTTCTGTCATATTCGCGAGGCTTGCGTTAAAAACCATATCGGAAATTTGATCCGCGCTTAAAGTCGTCGGCTGGTAACGAAGCGCCGCATTCGGAACAAGAAAAACATTCTCGCTTCGCTCTACGATAAATTCAACCGCGCAAGTCATGCCGGGCAAAAGCGAAAGATCGTAATTTTCTACATTGATAATTACTGTGTAGGATACAACACTATTGGAAATTACAGGAATCATCCGCAGTGTATCAACAAGTCCCGTAAACCTTCGTCCCGGAAGACTCTCAAGAGAAAAGCGCACTTCCTGTCCCTTGTGTATCGACGTAACATCAAGTTCGCCGACAAACGCTTCAATTTGCATCTCGCGCAAATTTTCGGCGATTGTAAAAATGCTTGTTGAATTATTGCTTGTAGAGTCCACTACCGTATCGCCGACGTTGATATTGCGGTCAAGGACAATGCCGTCGATAGGTGATGTTATAAAAGCGTACTGATTTATTTCTGTCTCGATAACCCTTAAATTCGCCGAAGCGACCGCAAGGTCTGCCGCCTGATTATCAAGGGAAGTTTTGGATGTTCTCAGCTCATACTCGGAAATTAAATTTCTTTCCGCAAGAATTTCCTGTGTTTTATAATTGGTTAACTGTAATTCATAATTGGCACGCGCCTTTTGAACAGAAGCAGCCTGCTGATCCCTCTGGAGGCGGAGCATATCTGTATTAAGCTGAGCTAAAATCTGCCCGCGGCTTACATTATCATTGTAATCTACATGGACAGCCTCTACCTTTCCGCTCATGCGCGGAAGNACCCTTACAGTAGCNACAGGGTTAATTGTNCCGCTGGATGAAACTGTGCGTTCAACATTTCCGCGTCTGATATTCGAAAATTCATAGGAAGCGGTTTTATTTTTNTTGACAGAACAGGCGTTTAATAAAATAACNATAAATAAGGTGAAAATTAAAATTTTTTTCATTATTTACAGATTACCTCTTTAACATTAAAACAATCAATAATCAAATAAGGTAACTGTTTGAAATTACGAATTAAGAACGAAAAATGTGCAATTGTACGCGGTTAGACAGCATTCCTGTCAATCCATGATGGCAAACAGGGAAATTGTCATCCCTAATTTCCAATTACTCGCTCTTTCCCTTCTTTTTGGCTTTTTTCTGCTCGCGTTTTTCTTTTAAGTTTTTTTGAGGCGCTTTTTTCGTCTCTTTTTTATGCATTATGTGTTCAGCCATATAATCCTCCATTTGGGGTTTACATAATATTGAAAATAGTATAATAATAATATGATAGTTATGTCCAGAGGGGGAATAATGAAGGTATCTGAAGTAGTAACATTACTGGAAGGACAATATTTTTGCGGCGAAGACAAATCGGAACGCGAAGTAGCCTCGGCTTGCGGGGCAGATCTAATGAGCGATGTAATGGCTTTTGTAAAAGACAGGGTTCTTCTGTTAACAGGTCTTGTTAATCCTCAGGTTATTCGTACCGCAGAACTCCTGGATATTCACGCTATTGTTTTTGTCCGCGGAAAATCGCCCGGCAGGGATATGATCGAAATGGCTGATGAAGCTGACATTATTCTTGCAGGAACAAAACACCCAATGTTTATATCCTGCGGAAAACTCTACGAAGCCGGACTGCGCACAGGCGGCACAAGAGCCATATAAATATTTTTCAATCTTAATTTTTAATCAGGAAACTCTACTTTATCAATTTCAATGTTCTGTCCGCAAGCTGTGAGATATCGCTTATATCAAATCCGCTGATTCCCGATTTTACCTTGTTGTTAAGCGGTTTAATCCATTTTTCCGGCAGTTTATCCGCGCCGTTTATCATGCCGATTATCGAGCCTGTTGTCGCGCCGTTACAGTCTGTATCAAAACCAGCGCCGACAGCTATTCCCAAAGTTTTTTCCAGATCGTTTTCTCCCCATAAAAGAGCAGCGGCGCAGATCATCGCGTTGGAAATTGTATGACACCAATGATGACTGTTGGTTTCGTCGTAAATATTGTGAATGTTATTTATTGCGTCAAGCTTGTTTATGCCGCTTCCGTACCAGGATAAAACTTTTTTTATTCCTTCCGCTAAACGCGATTTTTCCGGTATAAAGCTTAAACCGCATTGAATAATTTCCGGCATATCGCATGAAACCGCCGCTGCCGCAATCATTGCGGCGCAGAACATCTCTCCGTAGATTCCGTTTTTTACATGGCTAATTCTTGCATCCCGCCATGCGTATTCTGCGGCTTTTTCAGGATTTCCGGCAGCGGCATATCCAAAAAAGTCAGCTCTTATCTGCGCGCCTATCCATTCGCGGTAGGCATTGTAATGAGACGCGGAAAGCGGCGGCGGAATCAAGTTAACAAAATTAAGGTAAGCCGTGCGTTCCGCTGTGCAGACATGAAATACCGGAACATTACCAAGCCAGCTTTCCGCAACATTCAAACTTGTAAAATCCAGTCCGTATTCTTCAAGAGTTTTTAAGTATAAAATTGTATAATTTGTATCATCGTCCTCCGGCATACATGAAACATTATTAATCCAGTTCCGCCTGTCATTCATTTCATATTTCTTTTTAATATCATCGTTAATGGCGGAAGAAATATAAAAATTAAGCGGATAATTGTTAGTATCTTTTAAAAGCCCTTCTATGCGCTCCCTCTTCCAGCCTTCGACAGGCTGACCCAATAGACAACCCGCGCAGCGTCCAAGCCACGCGCCGTAAATTTTATCACGCAGAATGTTTTTGTTTACATCAGCTAAAGTAAATTTGTTTTTATAGGCGGGAGAAACTTTTTTTATATCCTCTAAGGAAGCAGGTTCATAATAAGGATAATCCTCTTTTACCGGAGCGCTTCTTATTTTGTCTATCAGCTTTTTTGCGGCATCTTCCATCAGATGTCCGTCATTATACATATCGATAATAATCCGGGCATCATCGGCGAAAGTGCGCACATCGCGTCCTTCATCGCTGCTTTGCTCCAGCTCTATAAGAACTGTTTCCGAAACTGTAAGCCATTGGTATCTCATATAATTATCCGCCTTGTTTTTTTATGTTTGCCTGTGTATTTATTTAAAAAACTCAATCATTCCACATTTTCTTAATTTCTTCCTTCGCTTGTTCTATGACAGGTTCGTAATTATTCTTTAATGCGTTAACATGCTGATTAAGGATGTTAACAAACTCGGGGTCTTGAAGCGGGTCTATTTTTACTTCCCTTCCGAATCTGCGGGAGAGCTCCTCTTCTTTTTGACGGAGTTTAGGAGCGTACTGCTGGTGAACCATTTTTTCATATTGCGCCGCTTCCTGAAGATACTGGGTATAAATCTGCGCTAATTCATTAAAAAAAGAGCTGACTTTATTCGATTTTATAATTACAGAAAAGCCCTTGCCAAGCTTGTCATTTTTTTCTAAATCTTCCTGTGTCGAAGGCAGGGCAATTTGAGAAATAAACACTTCAAAAACACCTTGCTTTATGGCTTGTAAGCTGCTTCCCTTTTCCTCAGCGGCTGCCTTTTTTAATTCTGCGGCAAGATCCAGACTGTCTGCAAGAAAGGTATTGGCAAGCTTTTTACCTTTTTGTTCCGCTTCAAACTGAATAATACTGGTTCTGTCGCTGCTGACATTTGCTGTTTTTTCCAGAGCGATTTCCAGAGCTGTTTTAATTACTCCCATTGTATAATTTCCTTCTTTACTATAAAATATTAATGATTGATGAATTTAGCAAGAGGGGGACTGTCAATATAGTTTCCCGCGGTATCCGTATGTATCAAAAAACAGGAAAAATGTATGAAAGACGAAGCCGAATACAGAAATATCATTCGCCTTGATTCTGAATTGAATCAAATTCAGGATTTTGATTTGTTGCTGGAAAGAATACTTTACGAATCAAGAAAAGTAGTCAAAGCAGACGCTGGATCAATATATATAACGGTTCCTACCGAACCGGGCGAAGAAGGAACCGAAAAATTATCAATTAAGTATTCCCAGAATGATTCAATACAAAAGAATCTGCCGCCCGGGCAAAAAATGATCTATTCAATTTTTTCTGTCCTTATTAATGAAGAGTCGATTTCAGGTTATTGCGCGCTTAAAAGGAAATTAATAAATGTCCCCGATATGTACAACATTCCTCCGGAAGCGACATATAAATTTTATTCAACCTTTGATAAGATCACAGGTTATAAAACCGTTTCCAGCCTGACTACTCCCTTGATTTCAACCGATAAAAGACTGATGGGTGTTATACAGGTATTAAATTCAAAAGATGATGACGGCAATATTGTCCCGTTCACTTCGGAAGACGAAATCATCCTGACCCATTTCGCAAACAGCGCAAGCATGGTTTTGCAGAGAGCGTTTATTACAAGGGCGATGATTCTGCGGATGATTAAGATGTCGGAATTGCGAGATCCAAAAGAAACAGGCAAACATGTAAACAGGGTCGCAGGATATGCCGTGGAAATTTACGATCGATGGGCATATCATAAAAACATCTCTCTGGAAGAAAAAGAAAAATACCGCGACATATTAAAAATAAGCTCCATGCTTCATGATGTCGGAAAAGTCGCCATATCGGACGCCATCTTAAAAAAACCCGCCCGCTTTACCCCTGAGGAATATCAGGTTATGCAAAACCATACTGTTTACGGCGCGAGTCTTTTTCATGACACAAACTCCCCTGTCGACCTTCTGGCAAGGGACATAGCCCTGACTCATCATGAAAACTGGGACGGGACAGGTTATCCTGGCTGGGTCGATCCAGTAACAGGAAAGCCGGAAAAAACAGACCAGGACGGCAAAACAATCGGAAGAAAAGGCGAAGAAATACCTCTTGGCGGCAGAATTGTAGCAATCGCCGATGTGTACGACGCGCTTTGCTCAAGACGCGTTTACAAAGAGCCGTGGACAGAAAATGATGTATTGGAAGAATTACGAAAACTTGCAGGCTCTAAGTTTGATCCCGAATTGATAGAATGTTTCTTTGAAGTACTGCCCAATATTAAACAGACACAAAATCAATATCCGGAAGAAGCCGCTTAATTGATCTGTGTAATTATTGTTTTAATTTCCTGGTAAGTATTTTATCAAAACTGTCCGCAAAAGACTTAAATTCTTTTTTGCCGTAATTGGCGATCCTGTCGAAATCAAAACCGTTTTCCGCAAGACCTACCGTGAAGTTTCTAAGCGATAAAATTTCGTTGATGTTATTTTCCGTAAAAATACGTCCGCGATCATCCATTACAGATACATTTTTAACCACAAGACGTTTTGCAAGAGGTATATCCCTTGTAATTGCCAGATCGCCCGGTTCCGCAAGTTCTACAATGCGGTCATCGGCGGAATTTTCTAAACTCGAGCAGATTTCCATTTGAACAGTTTTTTTAATTCCTTCAATCTCGGATGGAATTAAACGGTTAGCTGCAAATATTACATTAAGATCGAGTTTCGCGGCTCTTCGCAGAATTAAATCCCTTGCAGCTCTTGGACAAGAATCTGCGTCCAGCAAGATTTTCATTTTAATTTTAACCGCTTAAAGATTTTCTCTTGCCGTTATATTTCGGCGCTGAAGAAGTACACGCCGCAAATAATTGAAAATTTCCGCAAAAAGAAAACGGCTCCGCGCGGAGAGCTTCGCCGGATGAGTCTTTATTGATAAAAAATGATTCGCCTTTTTTAAATGTTTTATTACCGGCTTTTAGTTCACCGTCAGTAACAATGCAAATTGCAGGAGTGTTTCCGGGAAACGTCTCTTCATTACCTTCGCCGCGCATATACGCAAGCTGGAATTCATCGCACGGCGTGTGATAACAGTACCATGACGCAGATTCAGGCGGAGTTATAACCTGCGGAACAAATGGCACGAAATACAGAATATTTAACAATTCGCTGATATCTATATGTTTGTGCGTAAGACCGCCGCGCAGCACATTGTCGGAGTTTGTCATCAATTCAACTCCAAAACCGCTAAGATACGCGTGAAGTATACCTGCCGGAATATAAACAGCCTGACCTGGATTTAGTTCAAGATAATTTAAATAAAGAGGAGACAGTATCGCGGGATCTCCCGGATAAACAGCGCAGAAACTTTTCATTAGATTGCATTGTTCATTCGAAATTATTTTGTTTGATATATTTTCATTCATACCGTTGATAAATGAACATAAATATTCCATTTCATATTCTGTAAAATTAAACAGCGTACGGAAAAAACCGGACAGCTGTCCCGAAACAAGAGTTTTAATTAAAGGTGATATAATATCTTTTAACTGCGGCGCAATTGTTAAAAACTCTTCCAGAGAATATTTAATTTTTTCAGGTTCCCTGAAACCAGCCATCATTTTAAAGGGCGTAAGAGCGCAGAGAATTTCCGGCTTATGATTAGTATCTTTATAATTCCGCTTGGGAGCTGTTAAACTTAAGGCGGCGCTTTCTTCTTTATTAAAACCTTCCTGCGCCTGTTCCTTGTTTGGATGAGCCTGAATGGAAAGCGGTTTTTCCACAGCGAGTAATTTTAACAAAAAAGGCATATCGCCTGATACTTCAGAAAGATTAACAAAATTACCGGTATCATCGGCAACCTGCGAAGATCCGCTTTTATGAGTCCCCATCCACATTTCGGCAAAAGGAAGGTTTTTTTTATTTTCCATGTTTAAAAACTGCGGAAGAATCTTTGAGGAGCCCCATTCATAATGTTTAATTTTATTATTTAGCTTGTAAATATTATTCATCAGCGCAATTCTTTAAAACTTTATCAAGCGCGGCGATAAGGCGCATGGTGCGTTTTTCCACTTCATACGCTTCTCCCGTCACTTCATACTCCGATTGCTTCATTTTGTTAATTTCATCGCATAACAAAAAGCCGGTTAACACAGCGACATTTAGCGGATTGCTGATGCCGGAAATATTTTGAGTGTTTTTTACAGCCGCCCTGTATTGGGTTAATACCTTATTAAGATACGCTTCATCTTCTTCGGCGGTTATTGTAAAAGAAGTGCCCAAAATATCAAGTTTGAGAATAGAACCCTGAACCGGAGTTTTATTTTGTTCGGCGGCATATTCATCGGCCATTTATTTCCCTAAAAAATGTCCAGTTCGTTTTCTTCTGAGTTTTGCTCAGCGTCATCTTCCGAAATTTCAAAAAATTCCTGTGAATCCAGAGAGTCCTCCTGAGAACTTCGCTCTGACGTGCCTGATGGAGCCGCTTTCGGCTCAACAGATAACGCCTGTTCAGTCTTCTCTTTTTTAGGATTTTTTTTGCCTGCTGCTTTTTCATCTTTTAAGCCGCTTTCAAACGCCTCTTCGAATTGGCTGAGACGATCAAGGGCTGCAATAATACCGTCTTCAATCCGCCCCTGATCTTCCTTAAAGCGCATAACAAGCAGTTCAAGTTCATCCAGGCGTTTCTGGCTTGCGTCAAGTTTTAACTGCAAGCCTTCCCTTTCAGAAACAAGAGCGGCGTTTTCCCTGGTTGTCTTTTCAACAATTTCAATCGCCTTGGCGACCCTTGATTCCAGTAATTGTACCTGCTCAAGGCTGACCATATTTAAACTCCCCGGGTTACACCCAATAAGGCTTTTAGCTTTAGCTAATTAATTTGCTAAAGCCAGTTTTGCTTTTTCGGCAATTGCCTTAAACGCGGCATTATCTTCTGTCGCTAAAAACGCCAGTGATTTGCGGTTTATAATAATGCCAGCCTTTTCCAGCCCTGCGATTAACCTTGAATAGGACATGCCGATTTCACGGCAAGCCGCATTAATTCTGATAATCCACAGTTTGCGGAATTCGCCCTTGCGATCCTTTCTGTCGCGGTATGCGTAAGTTAATGATTTGGCAACCGCGTCTTTGGCTGTTTTATAGTTGGTGCTTCTCCTGCCCCAATAACCTTTTGCCAGTTTTAATATTTTCTTGCGGTGATTCTTTCGTTTGGAACCGTCTATTGCTCTCGACATAATTTACCTCTCAATTTACGTTAGGATTTTCATCCGTAAGGTAAAAGCTGTTTTCTGATGACCGGCACATTATCATCTGACAGGATACCGGCATGGCGCAAACCTCTTTTGCGTTTGGCTGACTTTTTAGTCAGGATATGGCGCAGATTCTGTTTTTTATATTTTACCTTACCTGAGCCGGTAAAGGAAAAACGCTTTGCTGCGCTCTTTTTAGTTTTCATCTTTGGCATTTGCCACCTCTCGTAATGTTCCTGACCATAAAAATTTTAATTTTAGCGGTCAGATTATTTTTTTCCTTTTGGACTTAAAACCATCGACATAAAACGCCCTTCCATTGCGGGCGGCTTATCCATAACATACTCTCCTTCGATACGGGAAAGCACATCCTTCATTACATCAAAACCAAGTTCCGTATGGGCAAGTTCGCGCCCGCGGAAACGAATCGTAACTTTAACCTTGTTACCGTCGGTCAAAAATTCTTTAATATGTTTTGATTTAAAATCCAGATCGTGATCATCGATCTTTGGTTGCATCCGGATTTCTTTGAGCTTCAGGAGCTTTTGTTTTTTCTTGGAATCCCGAAGTCTCTTTTCATTTTCAAATCTGAATTTGCCGTAATTTAAAATCTTGACAACCGGAGGCGACGCCTGCGGCGCTACTTCCACCAAATCAAGACCTGCTTCTCTGGCAAGTTCGAGCGCTTCCGATACAGAAATAATTCCCTTGTCTCCGTCATCCCGGATTAGACGAACTTCCCTGGAACGAATCTGTTCGTTAATACGCAAATCTTTCTCCGCCAACTGGCCTCCTCTGTTTTCACTACTTAAAACATACTAACAAATTTTTATTATTTGTGTCTAGTCCCTTACAATTTCCGTTCCAATTCCTTCATCTGTAAACAATTCTATCAAAATGGCGTGTGGCAGTCTTCCGTCGATGATATGCGCTTTTTTTACTCCGCCGTCCAGAGCCATGGAGCAGCAGTCGGTTTTGGGGATCATTCCCTTGGTGATGATTCCTTCCTTTTTTAATTGTTCAATCTGCAGCCGGGGGACTGTTTTTATCAAGGTTGTTTCATCCTGAACATTGCGAAGGAGACCCCGCACATCAGTCATTAGCACCAGTTTTTCTGCGTTAAGGGCGGCTGCGATTTTAGCGGCGGCAATATCAGCATTGATATTAAGGGCTTTTCCTTCATCTTCTCCGGTTCCGTAAGCTACAGACGAAATTACAGGAATAAATTGCAAATCCAGAAGATTATTCAAGATTGATACATCGAGGCTTTCTATCTCTCCTACAAGACCCAAGTCCGATTCAGCTTTCATCCTTCTCGCCTTAAGGAGGCAGCCGTCAATGCCGCAAAGCCCGATTGCCTTTCCGCCTTTTTTTTGAACAAGGGCTGTTATCTCTTTGTTGACTTTTCCGCAGAGAACCATCTTTACGATATCCATTGTTTCTTCGTCGGTATAGCGAAGCCCGTTTACAAAGCGGCTTTCCTTGCCTGTTTTTTTAAGCATGGCTTCGATTTCTGGTCCGCCGCCGTGAACAAGCACTGTGCGTATTCCGACACATGACATCAATATTATATCTTCGATAACAGCGGTTTTTAATTCGTCGTTAAGCATTGCGTTTCCGCCGTATTTAACTACGATTGTTTTATTCTGAAAATCCTGAATATACGGCAGCGCATGTACAAGAACGCTTGCACTTTCGCTGTTGTTAGCTTCATTATCGCTCATGATCTGTAATCTCCGTTTATTTTCACATAATCGTATGTAAGATCGCATCCCCAGACAGAGACAGAAATGCTGCCTCCTTCATTTATATTAATGCAAATCTCGATTTCTTCTTCTTTAAGAATTTCTTTTGCCTTTTCTTCGCTGAAGAAAACAGTCTGCCCGCTTTTACAAACTAAAATCTCCCCTGCCCCGCTCTTAAAACTTACGTCAGTTTTATCAGGATCAAAATACGCGCTCTGCTTTTGCTGCGCGTCCGCGTAACCCATGGCGCATAACACCCTGCCCCAATTTGCGTCCGCTCCAAAGCAGGCAGCCTTAACAAGACTGGAAGAAGCTACGGATTTCGCCAACGTTTCTGCTGTCTCTTCAGCTAACGCACCTGTAACTGTCACTGTTACAAGTTTAGTAGCTCCTTCTCCGTCTCTAGCCATCATTCTGGTAAGTTCAACACAAACATATTCAAGCGCCTTATAAAATATTAAAAAATCATCATCTTCCGGTAATCCCCGCAAATCCGTGTTAATCAGTGTTCCTTGTTTACCAATCTCTTCATTACCAGCTTCTCCGTTAGCCATTATAACAACCATATCATTGGTAGAAGTATCTCCGTCAACTGTAAGGCGGTTAAAGGAGCGCGGCACAGCGCGGCGCAAGGCAGCGTCGAGAGCAGAAGGCGCGATAGCGGCGTCTGTCGTGATAAAACCAAGCATGGTCGCCATATTGGGATGAATCATTCCGGAGCCTTTTACCATCGCGCCGATTTTAACAGGTTTTCCGCTAATTTCTATTTCTACGGCAATTTCTTTTTTGCGCGTATCGGTTGTTATAATCGCTTCAAGAGCGTCCGCGTTTCCGTCGCTTCGCAAAGAATTTTTAATGGAGGCGATGTTTTTTTCGATAACCTCGATTGGCAGGGGAAGACCGATAACTCCTGTAGAAGCCACAGCGACATCAGACGGATCAATTGATAAAACACCTGCGGCTGCCTGCATCATGCGTTTCGCCGCTTTCATTCCCTCCTCTCCTGTACACGCGTTTGCGTTTCCAGAATTTGCGATAACAGCGCGGAGTTTTCCGTCTGCGATATTTTCCTGACTGACAATCACGCTCGCGGCTTTCACCTTATTTTTTGTAAACATGGCGCAGGCGCGGCAGTCTTTCTGCGAATAAATAATAGCCAAATCTTTTTTCTGAGAAGCCGCTTTTATGCCGCAGCGAATACCGCCTGCAAGAAAGCCTTTTGGAGCGCACACTCCGCCATTTATAATTTTCATAACACTCCAGGAATTTTAAAATTTAAAACAACATCGGTATCGCTTCCAAACCCGCCGTTTCTTCAAAATCAAACAATATATTCATATTCTGCACCGCCTGTCCTGCCGCGCCTTTTACCATGTTGTCGATCGCTGTAACTACAATCAATGTTGAGCCGTTAATATCAACATGAACCGAGATGTCGCAGTAATTTGACTGACGCACGCAGTTTGTAGAGGCTGTGATTCCTTCAGGCAGCACTCTTATAAACGGCTCGTCCCTGTAAAAGGAGGCATACACTTCGCGGATTTCGGCAGCCTTTGCCTCTATTTCTTTTGACGGCGGCATGTATGAATTAATAAAAGCGGCTTTATCAGTTTTACTGACGCAAAATTTTTCTGATAAGGGGATGTAGATGGTGCTGAGAATGCCCCTAATCATCGGAGCAAGGTGCGGCGTAAAAATCACATAGGGCGCAGGCGCGCCTTCCCTTTGCGCCATCATGTTTAAGTTACGCGCAATTTCAGGCGAATGTCTGTGTGATGCGACCTTATACGGCGCGACAGAATCGGCGCATTCACTGTAGTGAAAGGAGCGGGACGGCTCTCTGCCGCCGCCTGATGCGCCTGATGCTGCGTCAATTATAACCGGCGATTTATCAACATCAATTAAACCTTTTGCAATCGCCGGGAATACACCCAATGACGCGCCTGTCGGATAACATCCTGGGTTTCCGATTATAAGAGGCTCTCTGGAAGCTAGGTCTTTTATTTTCCGCCTGTTCATCTCCGGCAGACCGTATATTGATTTTTTATGCAGCTGCGGATATTTATAATTTTTTCCGTACCATGCGCTGTAAACCGCCTCATCATCATCAAAACGAAAATCGGCTGAAAGATCGATAAAATGTATTTTCCGCTGCTGACAGGATTGCGCATATTGTTCGCCGACAGCATGAGGCAGGGCGGCAAAAACTACATCCGAGGATGCGATTACTTCATCAGCCTTAACAAGTTTACCTTCGATTTTTCCTAAAAAATTAGGATAAATATCTTCTATCTGTCCGCCTTCAAAACTTACAGAGGAAAGAATCAATTTATCTATTTTGGGATGCCCGGAAAGCAGCCGTGTCAGTTCAGCACCGGCATACCCTGTTGCTCCGATAATTCCTGCAATCATATTAGATTATTATGCACTTTTGCAGATTTATGGTCAATTAACATGTTACAGTAGACTAATTTATTGGTTATAGATATACTATGAGTATGAAAAAGTTTTTATTTGCGGCGGCAATTATAATACTATTATCCGGATGCAAAACAACAGCCGTTATCAGCGCGGATATGTCGTCGGCAGAAATAATTCAGCGCGCGCAGGAAGCTATGGACAAAAACCGTTTTAATGCCGCCATTCAATATTATGAGGCTTTATATACCCGCAATCAAAACAATATCGACCTGATTATTACAGCGGAATATCACATCGCTTTCATTCATTATAAACAGAAAAAATACGATCTGGCTGTCGAAGGACTTAAAGGCGTACTCGCCCATTACAATACACCAGATGAGATACTGCTCCCTCAGCATTTTAAACGCCTCTCTCAGATTGTACTTCAAACTATCGATAATAAAACCAAGTAAAACAACGGTCAAAAGCACATAGTTCTAAATCGTATAATACGCATTGATGATGAATAATAAACTACTTGTATTCAGGCAGCCAGACTTTATGCGCTTCCAATAATTCATCCGTCATCGATCTGATGTCGTCTAACGAAAGTTCCGCCGCGGTGTGAGGATCCATCATCGCTGCGTGGTAAATATTTTCGCGCTTTTTGGTGAATGCGGCTTCCATTGTAATCAGATGTACGTTGATGTGCGTCATATTCATGGCGGCAAGCTGAACCGGCAATTTTCCGGCATGACATGCCCTGATGCCGGAATTATCAACCAGACACGGAACTTCTACGCAGGCTTCTTTGGGGAGATTTTCAATGCTGCCTCCTGTATTCAAAACATTTCCGCCTATTTTATATGGCGTTCCTGTAACAATTGATTCCATTATATAAGAGGCGTATTCATGAGAGCGGTTATGTTCCAGCGTTTCGGATTTTGAAAGGCTCCCATATTCGGCTTTCCATCCTTCGATTTGTTCGATACAGCGGCGCGGATATTCATCAAGAGGAATATTAAATCTGCCGGTTAAATCAGGATATTTTGATTTGATGTAAAACGGATTGTACTCCGCGTTGTGTTCGCTCGACTCTGTGCAGTAGTAACCGAGCTTATCAATATAATCATATCGAACCATGTCCCAGTGTTTTTCCGACGCGTTTTTTTCTTTCGCCCTTTTTTTAATTTCAGGATAAAGATCGATATTATTTTTATCGCGGATTTCCAAAAGCCAGCCCATGTGATTGATGCCTGCGATTAATTCTTTTCTCCCTTCGAGTTTGCCGCCAAGCCCAAGCGAATTTAAAAGATGTTCGGAACAGACCTGAACACTGTGGCAAAGACCTACAGTTTTTACATTTGTATATGTTTGAATGTAACCTGTCAGCATGGACATGGGATTTGTATAATTTAAAAGCCACGCATCGGGGCAGACCTTCTCCATTTTTTTTGCGAACATTTCCATTACAGGAATTGTGCGAAGCGCGCGCATAATTCCGCCAATGCCGAGCGTATCGCCGATTGTCTGGCGCAGTCCGTATTTTTTTGGAATTTCAAAATCCGCAATTGTAGCAGGATCATAACCGCCGACCTGAACGGCGTTTACAGCGAAGCTTGCGCCTTCCAGAGCTTTTTCAAGATTATCAACACCGGCATAACATGAAATTTTTGAATAACCGCCTTTCCCCTTATTTATGGCGCAAAGAATTTTTTCGCTTTCTTTTAACCGCACAGCGTCAATGTCGTATAACGCAATTTCACATTCTCTTAGCGCTTCTGAGGACATGCAGTCGCCGAGAACATTACGGGCAAACACTGTGCTTCCCGCTCCCAGAAAAGTTATTTTTAACATATAGACCTCCGGTACTTATTCCTAAAGGTAATAATTATGGGTTTTTACAAAAATATCAATGGTGACCGCCTATTCAAGCGGCGGGAAGTATCCTGTATTATCTCTTCCGGATCTTTCCATCAGATAGACTTCGATTTCTACCGGAAGCCATGCGCGGCCGAAATCTGTAGGAAGTCGCGAATTGTATGAAAAGCTGTAAAGACCTGAAGGCGTATCGGCTGCGCTCTTAATCAGCTCGCCGATGCCGCGCGGACGGTAAAGATGCATTGCCCTGCCGCCAGTTTCACCGCACAAATATTCAAGTTCGGCTGAAACCTGAGCTCCGCCGATAATAATAGCATTAAACACTATTCCGTTATTCGCAAGATAAGCAGCCATCTCGGAAAGACTGTACTGCTCAAACGCCAAATCGCCTAAACTGCCGGAACCGATATATACAACAGACCTTTTAGGAGCCGCGCTTAAAAGGTCTGTCGCTGCAAGGCGAAGTCCCAGATCAAAACGCCAGCGCGGATTGTAACTGTCGGCTGAACCGCGCACAGCGTTTTCTAGAGAAGGAATATGCTGTTCACGGCGCGGCTGCGCGCCCGCGGAAATTACAGAAACAACTTTTGAATTGCCCATTTCCGCAAGAGCGCGGTTTATGTCGCGGCTTGCGGAGCTGAGATCGTCGCGTAACCGCAGAACTGTGTCAGAGCGTTCTACAAGAAGTGAAATATCAGCGCCTCTATAACTCAATCCCGCAGCGTAAATTGTCTGCTCTGCCGCGGACTGACCGTTTTCTGTAATCAGAAAATTATTGGTATCAAGACCGATAATGGGACGGCGCAGCCTGTCTTCGACAGTAAGCTCGACTGTAACACGAGGGAAGCGTGATGCGTCAATATTCCGTATCTGTACGAATAAACTCGATGCAATATCGTCAAAACGCGTCATTACGGAAACTTCGCCGGCGTTGAAGTTAGCTGCAATAATATTTCCGTTTCTGTCCATGTCCGCGCCCGTTATGCGCACATGCTCTGTTCCCGCAAGCCCGAGTTCGCGGACAATTGCGGAATACGGATCGATCTGAAGAATTCTGTTTCCGTCAACTGCAAGCAGCGTTCCGTCGGATAAAAATTTCATGCTCTCGGGACCCTGTAAATTATCCGCAGCAAGACGGCCAAGATAATTGCCGTTAGGATCAAACATGTAAATTGCCTTTGCCGCATTGTCTGCCGCGTATATTCTGCCGCCTCCTGCCGCTATTCCTGTTGGAGAAAGCATTCCGGGAAAGAGTGCGCTTTTTAAACCAAACGAAAGAATATGAACGCCGTCAGGATCAAATTTGGAAATACGCCTGTTGCCGTAATCAACCGCGTAAAGATATCCGTCCTCATCAATTGTAAGATGCTGAGGACCGACAAATTGTCCGGGTCTTAAACCCCTGGAACCAATATACGAAATCCAGTCTCCGTTGGAATTTAGGACGCTAATTCTGCCGCCGCGGTATTCCGAGAGGTACATCCGTCCGTCAAGTCCGCGTACAAGATCGTAAGGACGATCAAAACCATTTATCGGACCTCTTTTTCGATCTTTAATTATTCCGTTTACATCAACTCTGATGATTTCATTGCTGCCGTAAGCCACTATCCATACCGAACCGTCGTTATTTGCAAGCACAGAAACCGGCTGCCTGTAAAGAATTATATTATCATATCTCCCCGGATACCTGCCTGCGCTTACATAACGCACTCCGTCATTTACAACCGGTAAAAGCATACGCCTGTTCGCAACTGTTTCTATACGCGCATTTAAAAGCATGCCGACGCCGGAATTTCTGCCGTAAACATCAAGAGCGGCGCGCCATTGCCGCAGCGCGGTTTCCTCAAAGCCGGAACGGTAATATGCTCTTCCCAGCCAGTCAAGAATCAGCGGTTCTCCCGGGCGGAACGAAAGAGCTCGTTCAAAAGAGAGAATCGCCTCGTTATAAGAAAATCTGTTAAATGCGGAAACGCCGATCCTGAACTCATCAGCGGCAGACAGCGCCGCAGGTCCTGTTCCGCCTGTTATGGGACCAGGACGAATTGTATCACCCTGCGCATAAAGTGCTGCGGATGCGAAGAATATCAGAAAAATTTTTACCGCGAACTTCAATTCTTCTCTCCCGAAACTATTTTAAAATGTTTTTGAATAGTTTCTTCGTCAGGAGCGATATCAAGAGCTCTCCTCAGCCAAGTGCGCGCTTCGAGGAGTTCGCCGCTTTTGTAGTATGCCCAGCCAAGCGAATCAAGATACGCGGCATTCTGAGGTTTGTAATCCACAGCTTTTCTGCAAAGACGCAGAGCGCGCATTACATCTTTGCCTGTATCCGCAAGAATGTAGCCCATGCTGTTCATCGCTGTCGCGTTATCAGAATCTATTTCCAAAGCCTTTTCATAAAGGTCGACGGCGTTTTTATTTTGTTTTTGCATATATGCGGCATAGGCAAGAGTATTATAAAGTATCGGCGATTCCAGACCGCTGGACTGGAGCCTTTTTAATTCATATTCAGCCATTCTAACGCGTTTGGTTATCACATAAATATACGCCAGCGTCATGCGGCACTGAAAAACGCGCAGGATGTCGATACCGGCTGTAACAACCTGTTCAAGATATGTGAGAGCGGTGTCATAACGTTCAAGTTTCGTGTAACACAATCCAAGGTAATAGGCGAGTTCCATCTTTTCATCATAATTAAAGTTTGAAGTATCAGCCGATTTAAATTCGTCCAGGGCTTTTTTCCAGTCTTTCATGCGGAAAAGGCGCACTCCGCCTTGAATTTTTTCATCAGGCGGAGACTCTTTTTCTCCGCTTGTTTCAAATTTTTTATTTTCGCCATCCTGTGCTGACATTCAGAATTTATCCTCCCAAATAATTTCTCTATTCATTACACATTCCACACTGCTAATTGCTGATTACCGGCTGCGATATAACAACGCTGATCGTAGCATTATCCTTTAAAATCTCAGCCCAATCCGAACCTTCTTCCGGAATATTATCAACCTTTCCGGGATTTGCAAAACAATACTTGTCTCCTTCCGGTGAAAAAAAAGTTACTATACGATCATTATAACAACGCAGGGAAGGAAAAGTAAGTACAAGAGATGAAGGTTTTTTGTCAATATTAGGAAAATTTACATTTACAAAAGTTCCGGCTTTCCAGTATCCCATTAAGGACACAAGATTCTCTGCAACATAATGGATTACCGAATCCCATTGCCTGGGAAGATCATTTTCGACCAAAGATAAAGCAACGGAAGGAATTCCGAAGAAGCTGCCCTGCCGCGCCGCCGCCGCAGTACCTGAATAGATAATATCGGTTCCTAAATTGGCGCCGGCGTTTATTCCCGATAAAATTAAATCCGGCGCTTTTTCCATATTAAACGAACTGCTATCTGTAGAAATGCAAATTTCGTCAATTCCTCCCAAAAGCGCGGTAATAATGCAGTCAGCAGGCGAACCGGAACATGACCATGTATCTTCCTCAATCACCGTAAATTTTAAAGGCTTGTTTAAAAATTCAATGCCATGTGAAGAGCCGGAACGGTTGATATCCGGCGCGACCAGGTAAACCTTATGCCCTTTATCCCGAAGCGCTTTTGCAAGCAATCTTATTCCCTGCGAAGAAATACCGTCATCATTAGTTAGCAATATTTTAAACATACTCGCTCTTTCGCACGGGCATTACCCTCGCTTTTGACGCAATTTTTACTTCATAAATTACCGGACGAAAACCAAAAATACGCTCGTATTCTTCAAGCCGCCTTTTATAATCATCAACAAGTTCGCGGCGGATTATTGTGTAAGTACATCCGCCGAAACCAATGCCTGTCATTCTTGAGCCTGCGGCTCCCTCAATTTCCTGCGCGCGTTTTACAAGCCAGTCAATTTCCGGGCAGCTTATTTCATAAAGGTCGCGGAGGCTTTCGTGAGAGTGATAAATAATCTTCGCAAGAGAGGCAAGGTCGCTTCTTTCCAGCGCGTCAGAGGCATCATCTACCCTGCGAATTTCTTCGACAACATGGATGCATCTTCGCCTTATTTGTTCCGGAAAATCACCTAACACTTCAAGAAGGTCTGATGACGCAAAGTCCTTATAACTTGCTCCTTCACGTTTTTCTGAAAGAAGCTCAAGACCTTTTAAAATATCGAATCTTCTTGAGGCAATTTCGCTTTCCGCGCCCATCCGCGGAACCCGCGAATCTACAAGTAAAAATCTGAAACGCGCAAACGGCGATTTAATCAACTTAACTTTGCCTTCCGCCGAATCAATAACAAGAAAATGATCTTTTTTTGCGCAAAGACAAACAAGAAAATCTGCGACAGGAATGGAATTATTAAATATAGCAGCGTGAGCATTTTGTAACTTCTGCGCCAAATCCATATCGTTTATCTGAACTTTCAATAAACTTTTAAGCGCTGCGGCGGCAGCTGTTTCTATCGCGGTTGAGGATGCAAGTCCGATATGCTGAGGGATGTCACCGCAAAAAGAAAAATTTAATCCCTTCACCGGAAAACCCATTTCTGTAAATAGATAAATGGCAGGTTTTAAGTAATTTGCCCACCTGTCCTCTCGTTTAAATTTCAGATTGATCAGGGTGCTTCTCTTGCGTTCGTTTAAATCAGCTGCAAAAAACCGGTATGAATTGTCTTTCCTAGAGCTGACTGCAACGCGGATATATCGATCTATTGCGGCTGAGAGAAAAAAACCGGATTCTGCCTTATCTTCAAGACTTGGCGCCAATTCTCCTAAAAAATGAACCCTTCCGGGCGCTTCAGCTATGACAACAGGGATCGATCGGTCATTTTCAAGCTCATATTCCTTTTGGTGGACTTGACCGATATCAAGCATTATTTCCCTCTCTTTTGTTTTGTCTTCATATTATCAGACAAAATTGAGAATTACAATGGCGGATAATAAGAAATAATGTGGTCTTTTAATATCAGGTAGGAATCATGGATATCTTTTCTTAAATCCATCAACCCGTGCGGAAGCGGTGATGTTTAACGGTGATTTTTCGCCTCTTTTTAGGTAATTGTAGCCAATTCCGGCTATCATGGCGGCATTATCGCCGCATAACTCAAGGGGCGGGAAGATACAGCGAAGATGTTTCTGCTGCGCAAGAGAACCGCGAAGGTAACTGTTAGCTGCAACTCCTCCGCCCGCTACTATTGTCGTTAAACCAGTGTCTTCCGCCGCGTTTAAAAGTGCGCGTAACAGGGTATTTACAGCCGCTTTCTGGAAAGAAGCCGCAATGTCTTCGTTTGTATGGTTTCCTTTTTTCTTTTTAAACTGATCNAGCTGATTAATAACAGCGTTTTTTAAACCTGAGTANGAAACATCATAACGATGCTCTCCCTTGTGCAAAGAAGGCAGAGGAAAACAGAAGGCGCCGCTGTCGCCGTTACGTGCCATTTTATCAATAACCGCTCCGCCTGGATATCCAAAGTTGTAAAACTTCGCGACCTTGTCAAAAGCCTCGCCTNCAGCATCATCTATAGTGGTGCCCAAAACAGTAATATCATCAAAATCATCAGCCCTGCAAATAATCGTATGCCCTCCGGAAACAAGTAAACCAAGAAACGGATACTCTGCCCTCTCTTTAATGTTAAAATTTTCAGCTCCTGATTCCTCATTCCCGGTTATTGTAAGGCGGGGAGCGTATAAATGCGCCAGCATGTGATCTACGGCGATATACGGAACGTTACGCGCCCAGGAAAACGCCTTCGCAAAAGAGAGTCCGACCAAAAGCGCTCCCAAAAGTCCCGGCCGGCTTGTTACGGCAACAGCGTCAATATCTGTTACCTGCAAACCTGCTTTATCAAGAGCTTCTTTTGTTACCGCGTAAATCCATTCTATGTGTTTTCTTCCCGCAATTTCCGGAACTACTCCGTTCCACGGCGCATGAAAAGGTATTTGAGTCTTNATAATGTTGGATAAAATTTTTTCTCCGTCCTGCACAACAGNCGCGGAACATTCATCGCAGGATGTTTCAATGCCTAAAACTTTCATTAATTAATAATATCTAAAGCTGTTTTAATTGTGTATCCCTGTTCGATAAAGACGGGAAATTGTTCCGTTAAAAGAAGAGCCAGATCCGGCGACCAAGTGTGGCCGATCATTACAGCGCTGCCGTTTTTCTGCGATCTCGCAAGTCCGTTATTAATATAGCGGAGCATTGCGTCTTTATTTTGTTCATTNTCAATAAAAACATTTCTTTCGGTAATTTTTAATCCAATNTGCCTGGCAACAGCAGGAGCGACAGTATCGGCAGTTGTCCTTGAATCGAGAAAATAAAGATTATTTTCTTTGCAAAACTCCAGTATGACCTTCATCGCGTCNTTNTCCATTGTAATCTTCGACCCCTGATGATTATTAATGCCTTTTACAGGACCTACTTCCGCAACGTTACGCGCAAGAACTNTTTTTATTTCATCAGCGTTCATGCCGGAATAAATTGCGCCGGGACCAGGGTCTTGCCCTCCCAATGCTTCCATCGGCTGATGCAGAATNACCTCTTTTCCNGCATTCCTTATACGCCGCGCGGCTTCTGCGGAGTTAGGNAAACCTGGTAAAACAGCGATTGTTAGAGGACCCGGAACCCGCAGGAACGGATCAAGCTCCCTGAGGTTATTGCCCGCGTCATCAATAACAAAAACCAAAATGCCGGCATTTTCAACAGGTTTTACAGACGTTTTGGAGGGAGTATTTGTTACATAAGATATATTTTCTGAAACAGGAGGAGGAAGCTGATTTACGTTTTGAGTCTGCTCTGGCTGTACAATAACTTTTATTTGAGTTTCTTCAGGTTTAATGATGGGTGTTTCCTCAACAATCTCTGTTGATAAAGTTTCCTGCGCTTCATCAGGCAGAGAAGCAAGTTCATTGTTTTTATTTATTGATGAATGTATCATTATTACACCGCACGAAATAAGCGCAGAAAGAGCGACAAGTATGCCNACAAGCAAAAATGCCCTTAAACCTTCAGAAAAACCGGACTTTTTGCGTTTTTTAGNNGTTTTTTTTGTAGTTTTTTGAGATGTTTTCTTTTTTATTACTTTAGCCATAAATATGTAACTATTATCGGCAATTTTATATTAAGGGAATAGGGAGCGGAAAGCACTAACTCTTGCGTTAAATTAATTTTTTTTAGATAATACAATAATATCAGACAAAAAACTTAAGGAGTTTTAATAATGAAAAAGAAAATCATTCTCGCTTATTCAGGCGGACTTGATACCACTGTGATCATTCCATGGTTAAAAGAAAATCAGGATTGCGAAGTAATTGCCGTATGCGTCGATTTAGGTCAGCCTGCTGACTGGAAAGCAATTAATAAACGCGCAATGGCATCAGGGGCAAGTGCGTGCCATGTAGTTGATGTAAAAAAAGAATATGTTGAAGAATATATCTGGCCTGCATTAAAAGCAGGGGCTGTCTACGAAGATAAATATCTTCTCGGCACCGCTACCGCAAGACCGTTAATCGCAAAAATACTTGTCGAATTCGCGCGCAAGGAAAAAGCAAACGCTATCGCTCACGGCGCGACAGGCAAGGGAAATGATCAGATTCGTTTTGATTTAGGCATCATGGCGCTTGCTCCCGATTTGGAAATTATTGCTCCGTGGCGCGTCTGGAAAATCAAGAGCCGCGAAGAAGCGATGAGATTTTTAAAAAGAAGAAAACTTGCCGTCCCTGTAGATAAAAGAAACTCCTACAGCACAGACGATAATATATGGCATATTTCGCACGAAGGTCTTGAACTTGAAGATCCGGCAAACGAACCGCAGTTTAAAAAAATGCTTACCATGATTGTTCCCCCCGAAAAAGCGCCCAACAAAGCGGAATATGTCGAAATTGAATTTGAAAAAGGCATTCCTGTTGCGCTTAACGGAAAAAAAATGGAAGGTCTTCAGCTAATAAATGCGCTTAACAAAACAGGCGGAGCGAACGGCATCGGCATTACAGACCTTGTAGAAAACAGGGTTGTCGGAATGAAAAGCCGCGGCGTATATGAAACTCCCGGCGGAACAATTTTATATTACGCGCATCAGGAACTTGAGCACCTTTGCCTGGACAGGCAGACCTATTCATTCAAGCAGCAGGTTTCATTAAAAATGAGCGAACTTATCTACGGCGGCTTCTGGTTTACACCGTTACGCGAAGCTCTCTCGGCGTTTGTAGACAGCACGCAAGAAACAATGAACGGCAAAGTAAAACTTAAACTCTACAAAGGCTCGATAAGCGCAGCAGGCAGTGTTTCGTCTAACTCACTTTACAACACAAGCCTTGCGAGTTTTACAACAGGCGAACTTTTCAGCCACGCCGACGCAAAAGGTTTTATAAAATTATACGGATTGCCGGTTTTAGTCAGAGCAATGAAGGAACAGGAAAAAGGCGCGGCAAAGTCAACATCTTCCTCAACTTCAGCTAACGGTAAGAAAAAATCCGCTTCAGGAAAATCTGGCAAAGGAAAGAAAAATTAAATTTAGAAAATTTTTGGAATAAATGGCAAAGAGTACCGGAAAAAAAGTNAAAAACACTCCAGAAACAAAACCGCTTTGGGCAGGAAGACTTGCTGAAAAACCTGAGGCGGAGGCTTTTNNTTTTCAGGCNTCGATCAATGTTGATAAGCGGCTNGTGTTTGACGATATCGCAGGCAGCAAAGCACACGCCGCNATGCTTGGAAAGCAGGGAATTATTCCTAAAGACTGCGCGAAAAAAATAGTAAACGAACTTGATGTTATAACTTCGGAAATAAAAGATGGTAAATTAAAGATTGAATCAAATGAGGTATTTCCAGCGAAGCTTCCCGCGGTAACTCCAGCGAAGCTCCCCGCGGAGGATATTCACTCATTTATTGAAACTGTACTCACGCAGCGGCTTGGAGAAACAGGCAAAATGGTTCACGCGGGGCGCAGCAGAAATGATCAGGTAGCTCTCGATTTCCGCCTTTTTTTAAAGCGGACAGTTCCTCAAATACAAAATGAAATAACATCTCTTATAAACACGCTTCTGGATACGGCGCAATTAAACGTAAACAGTTTAATGCCAGGTTACACACATCTTCAAAGAGCGCAGAGCATAACGCTTGCGCATCATCTTTGCGCGTGGTGCGCCTCACTTGAGCGTGATTTCTCGCGTTTTAACGACGCGCTTAAAAGACTGGATGAATGTCCGCTTGGAAGCGGCGCGTTAGCTGCAACTACCCTGCCCATCGACCGCAAAGCTACAGCGCAGGCTCTTGGCTTTTCAAGGTTAAGCGTCAATTCGATGGACGCGGTTGCAGATCGCGATTTTGCTCTGGAACTTTCAAGCGTATGCGCGATAACTATGGTTCATCTTTCGCGTTTTTGCGAAGATGTGGTTTTGTGGGCAAGCGAAGAATTTAAATTTATCGAGTTAGCTGAAAACTGGAGCACCGGATCTTCAATAATGCCGCAGAAAAAAAACCCTGACTTCGCCGAACTTATCCGCGGAAAATCAGGGAGAACTGCCGGCAATCTTGTAACTCTTTTTACGCTTCTCAAAGGACTTCCCTACGCGTATAACAAAGACCTTCAGGAGGACAAGGAAGCTCTCTTTGACAGCGTCGACACTTTAACAAATTGTCTTCGCATGTTCGCCGGAATGATACACAGCGCAAAGTTTAATCTGAAGCGAATGAAAGCAGCCTGCACAGGAGGATTTCTTGAAGCGACAGACGCGGCGGAATATCTTGTCCGCAAAGGAATGCCGTTCCGCGCGGCGCATGAAACAGCGGCAAAAATTGTACGAGAGTGCATAGAAGCGGGACACAAACATATATCGGACTTGACTCTCGGCGAATTAAAAAAACATTCAAAACTTTTTGATGATGACATTTACAAAGCGATAACGCCGATGGCGTGCGTAAAAGCGCGTAACATACCGGGAGGTCCTGCGCCGTCAGAAGTGCGCAGACAGATAAAAATTTTACGAAAAAAAATAAAATGCTAATACCTCTTGCAGAGGAATTTTTAATGAGTGATAAAGAAAAATTTATAACAACGATAGAAAAATTTATCGCTGTTGCGGCAGTTCGTCTCAGCGATGACGTTATGCGCCGCCTGGAAGAAATGCGAAAGCTGGAAGATTCACCCTTGCAGAAAGCAATTTACGACAGTTACTTTGAAAATTTAAAAATGGCAATTGAGCAGAATAAACCATGCTGTCAGGATACCGGAATGCTTCAATTTTATTTAAAAGCCGGAACCGCTTTTCCGTATTTGAATATAACAAAAGATTGTTTAACAGAAGCCGTGCGCCGCGCGACAAACAGCGTTCCTTTAAGACCTAACGCCGTCAATTATTTTGATAACAAAAACACAGGCGACAACACAGGCGAGCGCGTTCCGTGGATCGACTGGGAAATTGTTCCTGATTCTTCAGAAATGGAAATAACACTTTATTTTTCCGGCGCAGGCTGCAGTCTGCCCGGACAGGCGAAGGTTTTTAAGCCTTCAGACGGGATTGAAGCGGTTATTCCCCTTGTTTTTGATATTGTCTCAGGCTTAGGTATTAACGCATGTCCTCCACTGCTTGTGGGAATAGGCATGGGACACAATATCGAAAACGCCGCTTTACTTTCCAAAAAAGCGCTTTTAAGACAAATAGGTTCCAGCCATTCACACCAAAAAGGAGCGCAGCTGGAAAAACAAATAATGGAGACTCTTAATAATCTTGGCATGGGCGCTCAAGGTTTGAGAGGCAAACAGGCGGTTATGGGAGTGCACATTGAATCATCTGCAAGGCATACTGCGACCAGAGCCTGCGCGGTTAATCTTTCCTGTTATGTGCTAAGAAGAGGAATCATCAGATTAAAAAGCGATTTATCTTACGAACTGGTAAATTACAGGGATACATCGTTATGAAAATAATTAATCTTCCGGTTGAAAAAGACGAAATAAAAAAATTACACATTGGAGATATCTTTTATCTCTCAGGTTTGCTCGTAACGGGCAGAGACGAAGTTTATCACAGAGTTACAGAAGAAGGAATAAAACCTCCTGTTGATTTAAACGGCATGGCAATCTATCACGCTGGACCGATTGTCAAAGAATCAAAGGCTTCAGCTTTAAACTCCTCTCTCAACACTCCTCATTACAGTCTAATATCGATAGGACCTACATCTTCAATCAGGATGGAAAAATGGGCGGCGGATTTTATTCAGAAAACTGGCGTAAAAATAATGATCGGCAAGGGCGGCATGGGAGATAAAACAGCAGAGGCATGCCGCGATTTCTGCGCGATTCACTGCGTATACCCGGGCGGATGCGCAGTGTTAGGTGCAAGCCAGATTGAAAAAATTGAAGACTGCGTTTGGCCGGAACTTACAATGGCGGAATGCATGTGGGTTATGCGAACATGCCTCATGGGTCCGCTGATTGTAAGCATTGATACGCACGGAAACAATCTTTACAGGGAAAACATATTGTTTTTTAAGCAAAATGGAATGATTTTCACATAACGCAATATATTTTCGCATAACAATATAAAAAAATAAAAATTTAAATTGACAATTATACTTTCTGTAATTTATCATAACATCAAATGAAAATCAAAATTAAATTAAGTATTATGATGATCGGCATTTTAATTGCCGTAGTAACCGGAATTATCGTGATCCTTTTAAATAGAGCTACAGACATTACCATTAATTTAAGCAAACGCAGCATTCAATATCTTGCTGATAATCAGTCCACTTACTGGAAAGCGAGGCAGGATTCCCGCCTTTTAATTCTGAAAGTGTTAGCTGACATCATGAGCGGCTATGAGGAAATTGAACCTGAGTTGAGGCGGGACAGGTTTGACAGTATGCTTTACGGAACCATCACATCTCAGCCTGATATTCTGCAAATTTATACGGTCTGGAAACCTAATGCCATTGACGGTATGGACGCTGAATTTACAAACCGTCCCGGCTCATCCCCTGCAGGACAGTATGCGACAACCTATACAAAAGAAACAGGCTATATAGAAATTAGAGCTACCGTTGATATTGAGGCTTCGATGGCTTATTTTACAGGACCAGAGTCAAGGAAAGAGCGCGTAGAAGAGCCTTTCAGCAGAAAAATTTCCGGCACTGATACTTACCTGATAAGGATGATGGTTCCCATTGTCAATCCAAGAACAAGCGAAGTTGTAGGAGGCGTGGCTTGCCTTTTAACGATAACGCCTTTACAGCAGGCGCTGGAAGAGGCTGTCAATACATATCATGAAATTACCGCGATGGCGATTTACATGAACACAGGTTTTATTCTTGCAAGTTACCGGCCCGAACGCATAGGAAAAAATTTGATGGAAGCGGATACGATTTTCGGCGATCATATTAATGAAGTTAACCGTGCTGTATTAAACGGCGAATCATTCGCTGTTACAACTTATTCAAACGATCTAGAAACAAATGTGGAAATTGATATATCGCCTTTTCAAATCGGCGCTTCGGATGTTACATGGTCTGTCATGATCGCGGCGACAGAAGATTATTTTCTCGCTGAAGTGCGGGAAATAACCGCCTTTACCATTATTCTTGCCGTTATTTTTATAACAGTAACGGCGCTGATAATTTTTATTGTTTTAAGCAGAACTACAAGACCGATTACTTTGGTAGCGGACACATTAAAAGATATTTCTGAAGGCGAAGGAGACCTTACAAGAAACATCAATATAAAATCAAATGATGAAGTCGGCAGCCTTGCCAAATTTTTTAATAATACTTTAACCAAGATAAAAAACCTTGTTATAAACATAAAAAAAGAGACAGAAAAATTATCGGGGATAGGCTCCGATCTTGCGAGTAACATGAATGAAACCGCCGCCGCCGTTAATCAAATCACCGCGAATATTCAAAGCATTAAAGGGCGGGTAATAAATCAGAGCGCCAGCGTAAGCGAAACGCACGCAACCATGGAGCAGGTTACAGTTAACATAAATAAATTAAATGATCAGGTAGAAGAACAAAGCGTTCACATATCCAGGGCATCGGCGGCTATTGAACAGATGGTTGCCAATATCGGTTCTGTTACCGACACGCTTATAAAAAATTCCGGCAATGTCAAAACATTAAAAGACGCTTCTGAAATCGGACACGCAGGGCTTCAGGAAGTGGTAACGGACATTCAGGAAATAGCGCAGCAATCGGAAGGGTTACTCGAAATAAATTCTGTTATGGAAAATATAGCAAGCCAAACAAATTTATTATCTATGAACGCCGCGATAGAAGCGGCTCATGCCGGAGAAGCCGGAAAAGGGTTTGCGGTTGTCGCCGACGAAATCCGCAAACTGGCGGAATCATCAGGCGTACAGTCTAAAACCATCGGAGTTGTTCTTAAAAAAATTAAAAGTTCCATAGATAAAATAACATTGTCTACACAGAATGTTCTTGGAAAATTTAAAGCTATCGATTCAGGTATTAAAACCGTTTCAATGCAGGAAGAAAATATCCGCAACGCAATGGAGGAACAGGGAGAAGGCTCCAAACAATTATTGGAAGGCATAGGCAAAGTGAACGAGATAACAAGGCTTGTCAAAAACGGTTCGATTGAAATGCTTGAAGGCGCAAAGGAAGTTATAACAGAAAGTGATAATCTGGAAAAAGTAACCCAGGAAATTACATCCGGCATGAATGAAATGGCTTCGGGAGCCGATCAAATTAACGCCGCTGTAACCCAGGTTAACGAGATTACCATTAAAAACCGCGAAGGTATCAGCGGTTTAATGAAAGAGGTATCGCGCTTTAAAATTGAATAAGATTTCCTGCCGCCGTTATACGCAGCAATGATTTTATAACATCCACTTTAACCGCCGATGCCGGCGGCTAAAGTGACAGTCACCTTATTGTCTTGTGTAATTATATGTTCCTGGGTATATCGTATAATTAGTTAGTGTTACGACCAATGTGTCTTTATTCTTAAGATATGCTGTTGATACTACGTCACTTTCTCCAACAAACCAAGCTTTATAGGTGTTACCGCCTGTTTCTTCGTATGTTCCTGTTTCTTGAGGCTCTGGATAACCATCAATAGTTAGATCCCAAGTCCAACTTGATGCTGTAACTACCAAAGTTGATGAATAAGAATAACCGTCTATTGTACCAGAGGAAGTCCATGTTCCAATTGGACCCCAAGCCATGGTTGTTATTTGTGAAATGCTGGTTCCTGTTTTTAGTACGATATCAGTTCCGCCGCTTAGTCCCTGAACGTTTGCTAGACTATTTCCCGATAGTGTCGCTTTAAACGGTTCGGATCCTAAAGCTGATGCTTCTTCAGCCGGAGTAAAAGCGTAATTATTCCCTGTAATTCCAACAGTACCCCAGGTTATCCTCGAACCGTTTGTAAACCATGTATAATGATCTCCATCTACAGGCGTATAGACTGACCTTGCCGTTAATTGAGTTTGTGAAATAACAATCTCATGATTGCCGAATACAAAACTGCGCTGACTTGTAGCAGG
>JGI24695J34938_10000203_pt1 | contig 56250 bp, 58 predicted proteins | sample TergutCo191P3_FD_34938 | JGI IMG/M metagenome (IMG submission 34938)
TGCTTCTGCAAAAACCGGACATACTGTTACTCGACGAGCCTACCAATCACCTGGACGCGGAAACTGTCGCCTGGCTTGAACGCCATCTGCGCGATTATGCAGGCACTGTCATCGCGGTTACTCATGACCGTTATTTTTTGGATAATGTTGCAGGCTGGATACTGGAACTTGATCGCGGAGAGGGCATTCCATGGAAGGGCAATTATACAGGCTGGCTGGAACAGAAAGAAAAGCGCATGGCGCAGGAAGAAAAGGGCGAAAGCGACAGACGCAAAACACTACAGGCCGAGCTTGAATGGATACGCATGAGCCCCAAAGGCCGTCACGCGAAAAGCAAGGCGCGCATTACCCATTACGAGAAACTTTTTCAGGATGATGAGAGGGAACGCTCACGCGGAGCGGCGGCCAACAATAAAATTACAATCCCGGCGGGTCCTCATCTTGGCAAGCTGGTAATCGAAGCGGAAGGGCTTTCAAAATCTTTCGGGGATCGGCTGTTATTCGACAATATGAGTTTTACAGTGCCGCCGGGCGCGTGTGTCGGTATTATCGGGCCTAACGGCGCGGGAAAGACCACTCTCTTTAAAATGATAACAGGCAGCGAAAAACCGGATGCAGGTCTTTTAAAGTTAGGTGAAAGCGTTAAAATTGGATACGCCGATCAGATGCGTGATTCACTTGACAGCAATAAAAATGTATGGGAACAGCTTTCTAACGGACAGGACTTAATAAAAATAGGAACAGGACAGGGAGCCAGAGAAGTAAATTCCCGCGCCTACTGCGCATGGTATAATTTTTCAGGAGCTGATCAATCCAAAAAGGTGGGCGTCCTTTCAGGCGGAGAGCGCAACAGGTTAAACCTCGCGATGATGCTAAAAGAGGGGGCGAATGTTCTGTTACTCGACGAACCTACAAACGACCTTGATGTAAACACTCTTCGCGCGCTTGAAGACGCTCTTGATACTTTCGCAGGCGTCAGCCTTGTTATCAGCCATGACCGCTGGTTCCTCGACAGAATTGTCACTCACATTTTAGCCTTTGAAGACGGCGAAGTAATTTGGTACGACGGTAACTGGTCAGAGTACGCAGAATGGAGAAGAGAAAAACTTGGCTCTGCCGCTGACAGTCCTCACAGGTATGTATATAGAAAACTGGAAAGAAATTAAGAATGAGCAACTAAAAAAATGGCGAAGAAAAAAAGCGGCTCACTTTTATTTGATTCCAATTACATCTCCTGTAATAATGCCTGCGCGTGAAAACCAGCCTTGAGGCACTTCAAGCGCATAACGTACAGAGCGGCTTGATACAACGGAATTTTCGTCTTTAGGATACATGTCTTTAATTTCGATTATCCTGCCATCTGAGGCGATAAAGGCAATGGAAAGCGGGATATAGGTATTCTTCATCCAGAAAGAAAGAACCTCGTCTCTTTCAAAAACAAAGAGCATCCCTTCTCCATCGGGCAGCTTTTTACGATGCATCAGTCCCTGCGCACGTTCCTCCGCCGTACTTGCGATTTCCGCTTTTACTGCCGCAATCCGCTGCCCTTCACGCTCAACAGGAAGTTCACGTACAGGAAGTTTCTGGGTTGAACAGGAAAGAATTAAAGTAAAACATAATAAAAAACTGATGCGCCTGATCAACACAGGAAAGTTAAACTCACACAATGATAAGTCCAGCCTATTGATCGCGGCATTAAACTGATGTTTGTCTTTTTCATGTACCTTGCGTGTCACTGCACCTCCAGGTGAGATTTTTAATTTTAAAATTCATTCAGGAAATCCTGACGCAGCTTTACATGGCCGGACTCCGAAAGGCTGGATTCGTTTACAATATCATTAAAGACCGCTTTATCTATATATTTTACTGTTAAAGGACGCTCAATCGCAATTCTGGTTTCACCAGTTTCCCAGACTGCCGTTCCCGGATCAAGCGAGGAGGGCTGGCCGTATTTTTCAACAAACTGTGTAAATACTGAATAATGGTCAATGATTCCTGTATTCAATGAAAATGACATAATAAAAACTTCCCCGTCGCGCAACTGGAAAAAAGCGCGCCTAATAAAGGATGTGCCTGTAGTTTCAACAAGGCTTTGATTGCGCACCGGCAAAAAAGATACATCCCTGTCGCCTCTGAAATTAAAATATCCGTCTGTTATCAGATTTTCTTTTAAATCATCAAGACTCATCCCAAGGTAAAATTCGCGGAACTGTCTCGGCAATCCGCTTTCCTCCGCTTCAGGTTCGTCCGGTGAAGGAGCATTCTGCGCGAAAACACCAGCCTGTATTGTAAAGAAAACCACGAGAAGGGTATAAATTATTTTTATATGGTTCATCATTTTATTATCGGAAATTCCCGGAAAACACTGGAGTGCCGGAAGCTTCGCTGTAATTACACCAACTACCGCGATTAAGCACTATATAATTGTTTTCTTTTCCCTGCGGGATTTTTCCAGCATCTGCATTTTATGAAAATACGCGTTTTGCCTGGCGACCTCTTTTGTGTCTTTAACAAAGATTTTATCATTTAATAACTGAAAACATTTATTTTCAATAAATTTCCTGCCAACCAGCAAACCTTCTCCCGGATCAAACCCCACCATATTAATAAGTTCTTTAACTCCGAAATCGCACGCAAAAGAAGTCGCGGTATTTAAATCAATTTTTTTCTTTTCCATCTGAATTTGCAGCATATCATACATCCGGCCCAGGGGATCGGCGATCAATGTATTGGCAAGCTGTTTGTAAATGAGCCAAATTCTGTCAGCAAGAAGGGTTGTAAGCCTTGCGATAAGCTGAGGCTGGGCTTTAATCATCTGTTGAAAATTATCACGGTTAACCGCCATAAGCTGGCAATCCTCATAAGCGACAGCTCCTGCGGCTCTTGGTTTGGATTCAAGCAAAGCCATTTCCCCGAAAATATCCCCGGATTTTAATACCGCAAGTAAAATTTCATTATTTTCAGTAATTTTTACGATTTTTACGCTGCCCTTCTGGATAATGAAAAGTTCATCACCGGGTTCTCCTTCGCAAAAAATCAATGAGTTTTTGGAAAAAGAGCGAACCATCTCTGTAGGTTTATAATCCTTCTGGGGATTATTAACATACTGGACAATATCTCTTAACCGTTCAACTGCGTCGTTTACATTGCCGCCCTGGGGACAGTACTTTAAATATTTCTGATAAGCGTAAAAAGCCTGGTTATGCTGTTTTTGTTTAAAGTAGTATTCGGCAATATAAAATATATGACTGGGTTCCTGATTGGTGTTGTTTTTTAGGGTAATCCTTGTATAAGCTTCGTCAAGATACCGCATTCGTCTTGAGAACTGCATAATGATCTTCATCGCTACAGGCGCATTATTCTGAATTAGCTGGCTGAACTGTTCCCTTTGAACAGAGATAAGAGTAATATCTGTCTTTGCCTGCGCTGTTTCAATATGGCTATGGCCTGACATTGTAGATACAACGCCGAAAAAATCACCGGGTCCCAGAGTATCGCCCTGCTCTTCCGCTACAATCTGCACTTCCTTGGAAAGCCGTACCTTTCCTTCGCGAATAATAAAAAAGCGGTCGGCGTTTCTCTTACCTTCCACAATAATATATGAGTCTTTGGAAAAATTAACAAAAGCCAAATGTAATGGAGCGGTCATTTCTCCCCTTTTTTTACTGATAAATTGAAGCTGTTCCAAAACATCAGTTGTTGAACAGCTGCCATGGATTTAGTTATTATAGGAATTATATCGACACATTGTCAAGAAAAATGAAGATACCCCGCATTATCCAAAGCTGACCCATAGCAAAAAAATATTCTATATAAGTAAATTAATTAAAATAAATACCGATAATAAATTGTAATACCATGAATAAGCGGATAAATTTTGAAGATACAGTTTTCATATTGAATGTCAGAATCAGAATGATTCGGGATCTGTTACAGCTTGATACTGATACAAGCCTGTTTATCAACCAGACCATTGTAGATATGGATTTCATTAATTCTACGCTGGATATATTAATGGAAAAATTTCTGGCCAATATAAAATTTCTGGATCGTGATATTGAAGCGGATAATCTCTCGGACGCTGAATGGCAATTCGGCCAGATAGTAAACGAAGTCGCCAACAAAGCCAGCCCTTTCTCTCCTGCGCATTTTCCGGAGATTCAAACATGGATAGAAAAATTCAGAAAAAACAGTGCAAAACGGCAGAAGCTGATTGATGAAACCTATGTATCAATAGGACAAGCCGTTCTGGAACCTGTAGTAAGCAATGCTGAATTAAACGGTTTACTTGGAAGCGCATAAACCTTTGCGCTTACTGCGAAAATGCAATAACATAAAATAATTAAATCAGGGCTGACATGAGAATAACCGGTGGAACATTACGCGGAAGGAAGATCGCAGTTCCTGCCGGAATTATAAGGCCAAGCATGGACAGGATGCGCGAATCTGTTTTTGCGTGTCTTGGTGATATATCAGGCCTGTCTTTTCTGGATATATTCACAGGTTCAGGCATTATAGCTCTGGAAGCGGCTTCCAGGGGCGCGGTTAATATTGAAGCTGTGGAACAGGATAAACTGAAACGAAAAACACTCCTGGAGAATATTTCCATCGCTCCATGCAGGATAAACTGCCGTTTTATACCAGCAGAACTGTATATTAAACGCGCAAAAACCTCATTTGATATTATTTTTCTTGATCCGCCTTTTCCGTATCAGTATAAATGGGAACTAACAGCGAGTATCGCGCTCTCCTGCCTCGCAAAAGACAACACAAGAATCCTAATTCACCGTCCGCGCCAGGATTATCCAAAGACTGAAATTCAATGTCTTACAAAAACCGATTCCCGTGAATATGGCCGCTCTGTAGTAGATTTCTTCCATAAAAGAATTAGCATTGGTATATAACAATTAAAAAAGTCTTGTTTTTTTATGATAAATAGCAGATAATATAGTAACATCTGGCAAACAATGGATATAAAAAAAACTTTTGAAAAATTTGATCATGAAAACTCATTTATAAGAGTGACTGTCCCCAAGCCAATTGAAGGATCTACAAAGGCTGCGCTGAACCGGAAAGGAAATCAATTATACAATGACGGAGACATTGAAGGGGCTCGCAGGATTTTTGTTACAACAAGGTATTCTGATGGTATTTCCAGGATAGGCGATTATTATAAATCCAAAAATAAAACACTTGACGCTTTGCGAATGTACTGGACTGCGCCGGATCGTACAAAATCCGAACCTTTGATTGAACAGCTTGCGCGTGTCGTGCAAAGCTTAATTCATGAAGAACAGGAAGTAACAAGCAATGAGTGACATGATTAATGAAAAACAGCCTGATACAGAAGGGCAAAAGATACCCGAGATTTCAAAAATAGGTTATCAACTACTCAAAGAGAACAGAATCGCTGATGCCATTGATTGCTTTACAAAGATTCTTCTGTTGGATGAAAACAACAATTACGCGCTTGTAGGCATGGGAGACGCTACGCGCAAACAGGGATCTATACGCGAAGCTGTTAAATTTTACCAAAGGTGTCTGGTGCATCATCCCGGAAACAACTATGCGCTTTTCGGCCTTGCCGATTGCTACAAGGCAATGAATCAGTATCAAAAAGCCATTGAAATATGGGAGCAGTATCTGCTTCATGATGATAAAAATATTACGGTACTTACGCGAATCGCGGATGCCTACAGAAAGGTGAGGGATTTTGACAATTCCAGAAATATCTATATCCGCGTCATGGAGATGGAAGAAACCAATCCGTACGCAATCATTGGTCTGGGTCATCTGCATTATGATTTTAAGGAATACAGGGAAGCGCTGTATTACTGGGAGAAAATGCTTAAATTAAAAAATTCTGATGTTGATATCCGCGTTCTTACATCAATCGGAAACTGCCACAGAAAATTAAAAACATTCAACGAAGGCATCCCGTATTTTGAAGCCGCGCTGGAAAGGGAAAAGTTTAATTTTTATGCTCTATTCGGCCTTGCGGACTGTTACCGCGGCATGAACGACATGGAAAATTCGCTTATTTACTGGAACAGGATTCTTGAGCAGGATCCGAGAAATAAGATGATTCTGACGCGCGCAGGCGACGCTTACCGTAATCTCAATGATTTTGATACTTCCCAGATGTTTTATGAAAGAGCGCTAAATATTGAATTTGATACCTATGCCGTAATGGGACTCGCGTTAATCGCCAAAGCTTACGGAAAATATGAAGAAGCGATTACATCCTTCAAGCGCTTAATCCAGCAGGATAACAGGAACTACCGTCTTTACATTGAACTATCCGACTGTTATATGAAAACAGGAGCGCGCAACAAAGCCATTGAGATTCTGGAGGAATTCCAGAAACTGGGTATCAAGAATCAAAGAATATCCGAAATGTTAGAATTTATATAATGAAAAATGAAACCGCGCTGGCAGGGATGCTTCCCGCGGAACTTGAAAAAAATCTGTTAACTGTTCCCTGTTTCCGCTGCGCGCAAATTTACAAATGGATAACGCGCGGCGTCTGTGATTTCGATCAAATGACCGATATTCCCGTTTCCATGCGCCATGATTTAAAAACGCGCTTCGATATTTTTTCATGCGTTATAGACAGCATCCAGCCGGACAGAGATGCGGATAAAATTGTTTTGTCTCTAAAGGACGGTTTAAAAATTGAAGCCGTGCTTTTAAGCGACGGAAAAAAACGTTTCACAGCCTGTCTTTCAACTCAGGCCGGCTGCCCTGCAGGATGCGTATTCTGTAAAACCGGCAGTCTGGGATTTACACGCAATCTTACCTCAGGCGAGATTACTGAACAATTTCTGCATCTAAACGCGGTAAATAATTTAAAACAAAAAAGCATAACAGGGGAAACAGGAGATGACATATCTGAACGCGTCCATGATAACAGTATTGATAATATCGTAATCATGGGCATGGGAGAGCCTCTTTTAAACATGGCGGAATTACGCAAGGCAATCGAATTTTTTACCGATCCTGAGGGATTAAATATTTCAAAGCGAAGAATAACAGTCTCCACCTGCGGAATTTGCGCCGGTCTTTATGATATTGCAGATAACGGCCCGTACATCAGGCTCGCTTTGTCACTGACCACGGCTGATGAGCCTTTGCGTCAGAGACTTATGCCTGTTACAGCCGCCAATCCGCTTAAAAGAGTAAAAGATGCGCTTATTCGCTTTCAGAAAAAAGGCGGCGGCCGCGTAACGCTGGAAATACCTCTCCTTGGCGGCCTTAACACCCGCAGCAAAGACGCCGCATCCATTGCGCGGTTCGCGGAAAATCTGAATGCGGTTATCAATATAATACCCTGGAATCCTGCCGCCGGTCTGGAGTTTGAAGGGAAGCCGTTACGCGAGCCATCCAAAAAAGAAATTGAGAACTTTATCTTTCAGCTTGAAAACCAAAAATTAAAAGTTACCATGCGCCATCGCAAAGGCCGCAGAGCAATGGCCGCCTGCGGACAGTTGGGCTCAGTATAATTAGTGTCTGTCCACAAAGTCGGTTACTTTGCGGACAGACCTTGCATTTTCTCGCCTTCAAACCTTTGATTTGCAGGCTGCGAAAATGCTGTTTTTATGGAAGTCTGTCTATAATGTGTCCACATTATAGACAGACTATAATTATTTTTACCTCAGGAAATATGTTAAAGTTGCCTGGAATAACCCGATAAAAAATCCCAGTATTCCGCCGAAGATGTCTATCCATAAAAATTGATCTGACATGACATCAAGGATAATCCTTTCTACGCGAAGCATTTCAAGAGAATCGATTCTGTCGGAGACAAGCGCTTTGACATTTATTGAAGTAAGTATGCTTTCAATCTGACTGTCGGCGGCTGTCATAAGTTTATCGAAAAGATAATCATCAAGTTTTTCCTTGTCCGTTCCATTTATTTCGAGTAACGCCGCGATATTTTTATTCTGATCACAGATGATTTTATTAAATGAAGAGCAAACAGCGCCTGTTAAAGTTTTTTTTGTATTTTCAGTCTGCAGAAGATCCGCCGCATTCGCAATTAACTTCTCAATTATTTCAGGCATTTTTTCCTGAAGAGTCATGTCGTATTGCCCTGCGGTAAGGAAAAAACGCTGAAATACATTCAACTGCTGAAAAATATCACGCAGGAAAATACGTCCCCGCGATTCAAGTTCATGGCGAATTTCCTTGCGGCGCATAAATTCTAAAAGCCCCCTGGTAAAAGCCGGATACGCTTTCTCCGCTGTCATGGATATTTTTTGCGAAAGCACATCTTGACGGCCTTCAAATAATTCACCGGGTGTTTTCTCAAGGATTTTTTCCGTAAAAACCGAAATTGACTGTTTTACTTTTTCGCGGACATCTTCGCGGGCGAGCCGTTCCCTTAAAATTTCAGGAGTTAAAAGTTCCCGTTCCACCATTGCGCCTATGCTTTGAGCGAGCCTTTTTCTCTGTCTTGGCAGAACTCCCGGCGTAAACGGTAATTTAATTCCAAAGATGCGGATTTCCTTCAACGGACGGAAAAGCATCCTGATGGCTACAACATTTGTAACAAAACCAATAATCGCGCCCGCGAAAGGCGGAACGACAAAAAGGAGTATGGTATTCATCTGCTCATGGACTCCGCGGCGGTTTTTGCCTGACCTTCGCTTTCATAAATATCCAATACTTCTTCTTTTAACCAGCCCTGCTGGTTTCCCTCAATTAAGACCCATGATACAAAACTGCCGCCTGTCCTTATTGCCTGCCGTCTGAGTACCCGCACCACAGAACCTCGCCTCAGATATCCCATAGAAACGCTGTCATCGGCAGGTTCAGCCGTCACGTGAGTAAATGAAGCGGTTATAACCCCAAAACCTATATAGTCCCTGGAAAGAGGAGATGTTAAAGGAGGAATAATCGGTGTTTCTTCTTTCCCGGCATTGCAGGAACAAAGTATCAATAAACAAAATATCAGAGATAATTGACCAATTAAACGATTAAACATTATCATCATATAATGAAAAATATAACCGTTTTAGCGGTTTTAGTCATCATAATCGGCGCATCAACGGCAAATATTTCAGTGTTTTGCCAAAACAACAGCCGGGAAACAGAAGACTACCAACAGAAAATAAACAGTAAGACACAAAATGTAAAGCAGTATGATTTTTCATTTGCCGCTCAGTATGGATTTGTTTATGGCCAGGCTTCTGAACTAGTTTATAAGGGAAACATAAATAATGATTTACTCAGCGAATTGTTATGGGACATGAAACCGGTTCACTACCTGGGGGTACAGCTGGATTATAACAGCAAAGACTTGATGAGCTCTCCGGGATTTTTTGCGTCAACATCTTTTAAGGCAGGTCTTCCGGGAGATTCCGGCATCATGGAAGATCGCGACTGGATTAACAGCAGTTTCCCTACTCATTTCTCAAGTCATACAAACAGAACTGATGATTTATTCTGGATTGATATCGTTCTAGGCGCTTCATTTCCGGCAAGGCAGTTTTACATTAAACCGTTTTTCAGCGGATCATGGATGCGCTTTTCATTTTCAGGAAGAGACGGTAATGGGATATATCCGGGAAGTACAGTATCATTTCAAGGTAAGGAAGTAATATATTATCTTCAGGACTGGTTTCTGATTGGCACAGGTTTTTCTATAGGCACAAAAATTCTTTCACCGTTTTCTTTTGATCTTTCTTTTCAAATGAGTCCGTTTACATTTTGCTCCGCTACAGACGAACATCTTATGACGGAAACCACATATAGGGATTTAACTGCATGGGGCTTTTATCTGGAACCCGGGGGAAATATTTCTGTTAACATGAAATATATCAGTTTTTCTTTTAATTTATCCTACCGTTTTATCGGCAGAACCATTGGTCCGTCATATAGGGATAAAGACAATAGCGGATTTTTTATTCAGGAAGGCAATGCCGGCGCTGGTCTTTCTCTATTAGACACGCGCTTTCTTATCAAAGTGCATATTTAAATAATACTGAAGTTTTTAGAGTTTTTACAGAAAGAGCGCCTGCGGGATAAGAAAATGTATGAGGGCGGTTCCAATTAAACCCAGTCCTACAGATTTCCTGTAACGCAGGAGATTCGCGCCAAGACGGTCAAGCTGTCCTTCAGACGCCGATGATACGCCTTTACGATAAATGCCGAAGATCATTAAGATTCCGGCAATGAGGCCGCTTGCCGCTGGCACCATATCTCCAAGAATCAGAATTCCGTCCAAAGACGGAGAAAGAAGTTTTAAAAAACCTGTTACAGCGCATAATATTCCCAATACCAGATGGAAAGTAGGATTATCTATTGAAAATTGAAGTCCTTTTCCTGACGTGTCTGTTCTGGTTTCATCGCCGGCATATAATATATACCCGCTTAAACCATTGCATAAAACAGACAATAAATACAATTGAATCATGATTTAAAGATACTGGAAAAAAGATTTTTAGTCAACAAAACAAATACAGCGCTTCCGTTCTGTTTGCTGCATTGCATTTTAATTGCGGCGGCCTACTCAGTTTTTAATTTAAACTGCAAATCTGATTTTTCTGACTGAAGGACTACCAGCAGATCGGGAACATCGAAAGGGACCGCAAAACGGTATTCCTCGGCTTTATCCATTGTAAAAAACACACGGTGATAAAAAACCTGGGAGTTATCATTTTCGCTGTTTACGGTGGGAGAGACGGCAATGTCCACAGCGCCGGAATAAGGAGATGCGGTTATTGACGCAATTCCGGTTCTGACAGATTTTTTTAATACGAGTATTGTGGCGTTTTCAAACCTGGTTCCGGAGATGTCAATCCTGTTGCCGTCTAATATATATGAACTGTCAAAGAAGCCGGTATTGGAAAAAAACAATATCATCGCGCATAAAAAAATTATTGATCCAAAAAGTACGGCTCTGGGTCTGTCTGCAACAAGCGGTTTGAACAGATTAAAGCGCGTCTGTTTTTTTTCAGAATAAAGATCCTTTACAGCCTGCGGCGCTTTTACAAGCCTTCGTTCACGGCTGTAATGGAAAAGAAGATTCTCTTCCGCGCCCGGTTTTGGAGAACCTTCATGCATCAGGTCAGGCGGAGATTCAGGATGGCTAAGATTATAATTGGCATTCGGCCTGCGTTTTTCAGCGCCGGTTTGTTCTTCGCCTTTTGTCAATTGCTCATTGTTATTTTCTGTTTGTTCATTGTCCATTTACATATCGCTTATATACCTGTCTGTCCGCCACCAGACCAGTTTAACAGTAAAGTTATCCGCCAGCATCGCGCAAAGAATGCCTTCCGTCGAAAAATAAAAATCATTGTACCGCAGTTCATCATTGGATATATTTATGCTGCCGCGGCGCTGCTGATGCGAATAGGTGTCAGCGAACAGAACCGCATAACCTGTATCAACGGGAAAATAAAGCAGAACCTTTCCGCTGCGCATGGCGCCTAACATTGAATAAAATACTTTTATGCTTGAAGTACGGTTGCTTTCCGGCAACTCAAACAGCGGGATTTCCAATGAATTTGGATAAGTCCCGTCTTCAACATTAAGCGTCCATATAACAGAATTTACCGCTTCGGAACCTGTGCGCGTATTCGTGGACTGATCAAAAGTGTCGCGGCTGTAGTCTACTTTTATAAATAAATTTCTTGAGTCAGGCGCGACTGTAATATTATCCAGGGAAGAAAGCACGCCAACCCAATCCTGAGGAACAGGGATAGCGTCCGAACTGATTTTTACAAGATATAGAAGCACACCCGAAGCGTTATACCAGTATACATTCCAGCCGTCGGGAAGCCGGCAAACAACCGCAAGTTCGTCCCTGATTGATGTATACAGCCCAATAATTCTGGGAAAGGCTGTTCCTCCAATTCCCTCACGTCCAAGGTATTCGACAAAACGGCCGTTCTGATCAAAGTGAAGAATCATCCCGTCAAGCGTTGCTTTGCTTTCAGGATCATTTCGATGCGCTTCAGGCGGAAGACGATCTTCAACAAAAATATGTTTGCGGGAATCTACTGCGATCCAGCCAGGCGCTTCAAGAGGATAGGTATAAGCCCATCGCGTAGCCTGTTCATCGTCGGACATATTTGTTTTCAGGCTGAACGGAGAGGGATTGGTTTCCTCATTATAGATCATGAATAAAAGGTCGCCGTAGGAATTGTAACGCACAATTTTTCCGCTGTTTCCGTCTGCGATGTAAAACAGCCCGTCCCGCATGGTAAATCCGGTCCGCCTTATTCCCCTGTTCCCTTCAAGGTGATAAAGCGCTATTTGATCTTCCATGTGGCCTATTTCCAGTGAAAAAAGATCTTCCCTCTCTACAGATCCGCTCTGATTATCGGTGCAGGATGTTATGATGAGAACCGATGCCAATAACAGGAATAAATATTTCATTATCATATACAAAATCCACTTTTTTCAGTTATTTGTCAATGTGTATTCCCAATTCCCCATTGTTAGTAAATTAAAATCATAATATACTGAAAAACATGGATAAATTAATTTTAAACGCGGTAGAACTGGACGGATTTTTAACAGATTCAGATAAGGATAATCTGCGCACCCTTGATGTTCTTTTTGAAAAAGCGCTTAAAGTTTTCCCGGAGCTTGAAACAGAAAGCGATACAGCCAAAGAAAAACTAAAAAAACTTTACAATGAAATGGGAAACCTTATGCAGGAAATTTGCAGGAAAAACCCGCAAATTCATGTTTTTTCATTTGAATCTCCGCAGGAAAATCACCCTGAAGCATCCCGTGTCATAGCAAAATTAAGGGATATAAATACTGAAAACCATGAATTTATTTACTATATCCAGCGTTCCTTTGAAATGCTTTTTAAACTCGCATGGGGAGGCATTCCCGGTTCTGAGAAACATCACCTGATTGTAAAAACGCCCGTTACGCGGCCTGAACAAAATTACGCTGTTCATAAAATAACCAATATAGACGAAAAAATCGAAAATACCGTAATGTGCGTGCTGCTCAGGGGCGCGCTGTTGCCGTCCATGATCATGAGCAAGGAAATTGAGGAATATTCATCGCACGGTTATGTAACGCCGTTTGCCCTTTTCAGAATTAAGCGGAATGAATGTAAAAAAGAAAATGATATGGAATATATTCTGGACCTAAGAAAATCATTTTTTAATATTGAAAATCTTAACGGCAAGGACTTGATATTCGCCGATCCCATGAACGCTACAGGCGGAAGCCTGGTCACCGTAATCAAACATCTCTCCGAATCCGGAATTAAGCCGCGTTCAATAAAATTTTTTAATGTAATATCCGCGCTAAAGGGAGCGCTCAGGGTTGTGCGGGCATTGGACAACTGCGAGGTTTATACCCTTTGGATGGATCCGGTGTTAAATGAAGACGCCTATATCATGCCCGGGCTGGGAGACGCGGGAGATCGCATTAACGGCATAGACGGCGAAACCAATCCGCGGAACATGATCCAGCTAATCGCCGATTACGGTGCAGGCATCGCCAACCTTTACCGCTGTCAGTTACGTGAAATTGAGAATACCGTGCTTAACTGCGGGAAGCAGTAACAAAAAAAATGATTAATAAAAACTTTTCATATATCATTATTTTCTTTATTATCTTATCTCTTTCTTCATTTAATTACGGCTGCAGCAGTATGGCCGCTTCAGCGGAGGAATATTATTCAATCGGCATGGCGTATTTCGAACTTGGAAAATATGAAGAAGCCGAAAGATGGCTTAACCGCGCAAAAACAGCGGACAGAACAATGACAGCCTCCCAGTATAATTTGGGGCGTCTTGCGTTTGAAAGACAGCGATACCGGGAAGCGGCGGAGTATTTTGAAGATATTCTAAAAAGGGATCCGAATAATGTCCTGTCCCTCAGGGCCGCGGCTTACACAAGAATTAAAACAGGCGATATTGGCATAGCGGACAAACACTATAAAAAATTACTGGAACTGGTGCCTGAAAGCATTGATGACGGCTACAATCACGCGCTTGTGTTATACGCCATGAAGCGCTACGGCGAAGCGGAAGAAACGCTTTATAAATATCCCGCTGCCCTGGAAGAAAGAGACTCGCTTCTTCTCTACTCCCGCAGCCAGAAAGCCCAGAACAAGCCTGAGGCAATCGACAATTACGCTAAATGGCTGGGCGTCAATTCCGATTCATCTGTCCGGTATGAATACGCGCAGCTTCTTGAACAGCATGAACTGTACGCGAGAGCTCTTGAAGAATACCGCAAACTCCTGTCGCAAGCCGCATCTTCCAATACAGAGCCGCCGCGCAGCGCTCTGCGCTACTCAATCGCGAAACTTTTGCTGATAGCCGATTATGAAAGCAGCGAAGGAATTACAGAAATGGAAACGGCAGTCAGCGAAGGTTTTATTGATACTGAAGCGCTGGAAGTTCTTTTAAACAGCGGAAAAGTAAGCCCGGATAATATGGATAGTTTAAGGCTTATAATACACAATATACAGCGCGGCGGAACAGAACAGAACCAGGAGACAGCTAATGAACAGGGTCAGGATACGCGAAGTGAAAGTTCAGCTTCATCAGAAACCGGAACTGAGGGAAATCCCGGCGCGCCATGATCGTTTCAATGATACAGATAATTTTTGAACTTCCCGATATAGACAGCATTAAGGAAAAACGGCGCGTAATTAAATCTGTAATGGAGAAAATGCGCAATCGTTTTCACATGAGTGCGGCGGAGGTTGATCTTCAGGACTCGCTTTCTTTCGCGCAAATCGGCGGCGCTCTTGTCTCAAATTCAAAAACATTCGGCGAAACTGTGTTGCGCAAAGCGTTTAATATGATAGAAAAGGAAACTCCTGCGCGAATTCAGGATATGAGCATACATTCGGAGGAATTCTGATGAAGATAAAAAAAATACTGTTAACGCCTTTATTTATTTTAATACTAAATTCATGTTTGGGAATTAATACAGACATACAGATGCGCAGAGACGGGTCGGGAAGAATAACGATGGAATATAAATTATCCCGCATGGCGGAAACAATCGGTAGGCTTGACGGCAATGAACAATGGCCGGTTATTCCTGTCGGCCGCGCCGATTGGGAACGCACCGCAGCGCGCATTGATGGCATAAGGCTTGTATCTTTTTCAGGCCGCGAAGACAATAAAGATTTTATTAACAGAGCCACTCTTGAATTCGCAGATACAGACGCCTTGCTGAAACTGCTTGACTCTGCCGGTAAGCGCGCTTCAATAAACCGGGAAAACAACTCAAACAAACTTAACATAATTTTGAATGAGAAAGTTTCCCCGGATATAAATCCCGATCTTCTGGAATTAATGAAGCAGGTTTCCGCCGGATACATGTTCAGAATTACTTTCAGCGCGCAGGGGAACTCATCAATTACATTCACAGACGGCGCCGGAAAAGCGATAACTCAGCCGGCGGGAGTAAACACATCAACATCAGGGCGGACGCTGTCGTTTACAATTGATACCGCTGAACTATTAAACAAGAAAGAAGGGCTTGGAGTAAGCTTTACCTGGTAAATTGAGATTGTTATTTCCCTGCTGTTTCATAAATTACCAGTAATGTGCGCTCCACGCAGGAATCCCATGAATAGACTTTTGCTCTCTCCAAACCAAGACGGCGGCATTCATTGTACATTTCACGGTTGGTGCTTATTGTAACCATTCTGTCCGCCATATCCTCAATATTGAGAGGATCAAAGTAAAGCGCCGCATGATCCGCTGTTTCAGGAAGAGATGCGGCCCGGGCGCAGAGTGCAGGAACCCCGCAGGCCATAGCTTCAAGCACGCCCATACCGAAACCTTCGTACATTGAAGGAACTACAACAAAATCAGCGCCCGCGTAAAGTTCCGGCAGGCTTTTATTTGGGAAATGGCCGGTAAAGAAAATATCGGCGCGCCATGGAGACGCTTCCGCAGCTTTTTTAACCTTGTCGGCGTTGTTACTGTCGCCGCCTGCCAAAACAAGTCTGTGGGGAAATTTTGTCATTTCCTTAAAGATTCCAAAAGCCTTTATCAGCCTGATATGGTTTTTTATTGGGTGATCAATTCTTGAAACGCAGAGAACATAAGGCCTTCTGAAACTAAACGGCTGGATCAGCAATACGCTTTCCTCGTTTCTCTGTCTTGGATAAAAAGTAGAATGATCGATGCCGTTTGGGATTACTTCTATTCTGTTTTCCTTTACATGCGCGCCTTCAACCAGTTCCTGTTTAACCCATTCGCTTACAGCAATAATCCTGTCCATCCTTCGCAATGAATTGGGTAAAATTACCCGTAAAAGAGCGCCTAAATGAGCTCTTGTTCTGGCATTACCCCAATAGGCAACCATATCGTGAACAACACCGATAGTCGGACAGGGAGATTTGTAGGGAGGGCGTCTGTGAGCTGCGGGGAAAAAACATGTATCATAATTACGTTTAACGGCAAATTCAGGATATCTATAAAGATGCCAGAGTGAATTGGCGGTTCTGCCGTTCACTGAACATTGAGGAATAAATTCAAAATCAGGAGCTACTTCACTGTATGCAAACCGGTCATAAGCCCAGCCAAAAAGCTCACAATAAGCCTGCGACGAGGGTGGGATTCGTTTAAGCAGCTGGGTTAAATACATACCCACTCCGGATTTTCCACCGTCGCAGGCAAAAGTATCTATCCCTATTTTCATCAATACCTCCTCCCCATCGCATACTATCATAAATTATTTAAAGAAGGAATAGAAATTAGTAAAAAAAAGAAAAAAAAGTACACAAAATATGGTGAATTTACTTGACATATATACTATATGTATGGCACTATATATATATATAAGAAACTATATATGTGGTACTATATATATTATATAAAAAACTTATATAGAGTGCCATATATACAGTATTATTATTATATATAGGGCGCTATATATGGTATACGGAATGGAAGGTAACGCTATATGCGATGTCCGCATTGCGGCACTATTGAAGATAAGGTAATTGAGTCACGGACATTGGCCAATGGGGACGCTGTTCGCAGACGCAGGGAGTGTATTAGCTGTAATTACCGTTTTACCAGCTATGAACGCATTGATGAACGGCAATTCATGGTGGTTAAGCAGGATGGCAGGCGTGAGCCTTTCGACCGTTCAAAACTTGAGCACGGAGTGATACGGGCAATGGAAAAACGTCCGTTTTCACAAATGGAGATAGAAGCACTAGTTAATGAAATTGAGGATGAAACCGCGATTTTAAGCAAAGGAAGCGGCGAAATACCAAGTTCAATAATCGGGGACAGGGTGCTGCAGAGATTGAGCAATCTGGATAAGGTCGCTTATATCCGCTTCGCGTCAGTGTATAAACAGTTCAAGGATTTGGAAGAGTTTATACAGGAAATAAATAAAGTTGGACTGGACTAAAAATCCAGCATGTATATACCTTGGGGATTACTGTACAGGTCTTGGGTGGGGGCCCTTTTAGGTGAGACCTGGCGCTTTCCTTTCAACAAATGAAAGGAAGACAACTTGGGCTGCGTGGGAGCCAATAAATCTTCCACGTAGCTTTTTTTATCTGAAAATCATTCCAAATCATTGTCAGGTATTGCCTTATTACCCTACATGCTGTTCAATAATATGCATGACCGCATCTGAAAAACAAAAAATAGCAGTTTTTATGGATACCGCACAGGATTTTTTTACATCCGGATACCGTACTTACAGCGAAGCTTCCGCTACCATGCAAAAGAAATATTATTTTATGGATGATGACGCTCCCGCCGTAAAGCCGGATCAGTCAGATGGTTTTCCTGTGAATGTTAATGACTCCGCAAAAAGCGCATATACGGGCGGCAGACCCGTTGAGCAAAGGCGCAGTAATGGATCTGATGACAGCCTGGAAAAAATAGCGGCAGAAGTAAAGGCATGCAATAATTGCTCTCTTGGCGGACTAAGAACCAACGCCGCGCCGGGTGAGGGAGTAACACAGCCATTAGTACTGGTCATTGGCGAAGGTCCTGGCGCAGAAGAAGACGCTCAGGGACGCCCCTTTGCAGGCAAAGCCGGCCAGCTTTTGGATAAAATGCTCAGTTCTATCGAACTTTCACGTAACACCAATTGTTTTATCGCCAATGTAATAAAGTGCAGGCCGCCCGGCAACCGCGACCCATATCCGGAAGAAACATCGGCATGCGCGCATTTTCTTGAACGGCAGATCATTCAGTTAAAGCCGAAATTCATTTTAATAGCCGGAAGAATCGCCGCGCAGACCCTGTTGAAAACAACAGAACCGATTGGCAGACTGCGCGGCAGGTTTAAGGAACTTACAATCGCAGACATGACCATTCCGCTCATTATCACATATCATCCTGCCGCGCTTTTGCGTAATGAAGATTTAAAACGCCCCGCATGGGAAGATTTAAAACTTTTACGCATAAAAATAGAAGAGATAAGCGGGGGAAACTGATTGGCTTTCTTCGACATAGTTTTTGATATTCCTTCAGATCAAAGTTTCACTTACAAAATTGATGAAAAAGGCGAAGCCGCGTCAGGAAAGCGCGCCATGGTTCCCTTCGGCAGAAGGGAATGCCTTGGATACATAATCGCGGAGAGGGAAACCGCGCCTGATGGCGTAAAAGAGGAATCTGTAAAAAAAATCCGCCGCGTAGTGGACAGTGAGCGTATTTTTGATAAAAACGATATTGAAATCGCCCGCTGGATGGCAGGATTCTACCTGTGCGGCACAGGGCAGGCGCTTGCCGCAATGATTCCTTCAGGCAGAAGAATGACTGTCCCCTCCCTGCCCGGCAGCGATGAAGATGACGAACCGTCCCTAAAAATATCCGAAGAACAGGAGGCGGCGTTAAACGCAATCACATCACCGCTCCCAGCTCCCTGCTCCCTGCTCCCTGCCAATAAACTTCCTCCCATGTTCTATCTGTACGGCATTACAGGCTCCGGTAAAACAGAAGTATTCCTGCGTGCGGCGCAGCATATAATGAACGCCGGTAAATCTGTAATATATCTTGTTCCGGAAATCTCGCTTACTCACCAGACAGCGGAAGTTATCGGAAAACGTTTCGGCTCGCAGGCTGCGACTTTACATTCAGGGATGAGTCCGTCCAAACGTTTCGCCGAATGGATGAGAATCCGAAAAGGAGATGCGCCTATTGTTGTCGGTCCGCGCAGCGCAGTATTCGCGCCTGTTCCGAATCTTGGGCTTATTATTATTGATGAAGAACATGACAGCTCTTATAAATCAGGCAACACGCCGCGCTACCATGCGCGCCAGATCGCTATCCGCCGCTGTTCACAGGAAGGTGCGCGTCTTGTAATGGGCTCGGCTACTCCTTCTGCGGAAGCATGGAAATTAATGACCGATGGAAATATAAAAAGGCTCGATCTGTCCCGGCGGCTTTCAGGTGGTAAAATACCGGAAATAAAACCTGTAAGTTTAACCAAAACAGAAGGCTGCCTTACAAAGGAACTGAAAGATGAAATTCGCCTGACAGCGCAAATGGGAAGGCAGACCATTCTGTTTATGAACCGCCGCGGATTCGCTCATTTTTACCAATGCCCTTCCTGCGGCTGGGAACAGACCTGCCGCAGATGCTCTGTATCACTGACATGGCATAAAAGCCGTGGGCGTTGTATCTGCCACTACTGCGGTTACACTGAAGCGCCGCCAAAATCCTGCCCGAATTGCGGTTCTGTTGAAGCAGGCTACCGCGGCTTTGGCATTGAAATGATCGAAGAAGAGGTTCGGCGCACATTTCCGGATTTACGCCTTCGCCGCGCGGACGCCGATACTGCCGGGAAAAAGAGCGCATCTGCGACTGGCGGTATGTCACCTGACGGAAACCCCGCATCCACAGGGAATCACGCTTCCAATCTTGAAGAAACACTAGCGCTTTTTAAAGCGGGGCTAATAGACATACTGATAGGTACCCAGATGGTGGCAAAAGGGTTAAATTTCCAGGGGGTACGGCTTGTTGGCGTTGTGTTTGCGGATACCGGCCTTCACCTGCCTGATTTTCGCGCGGCGGAGCGGACTTTTTCCCTGATAGTTCAGGTTGCAGGCCGCGCTGGACGTTACTTCCCCGATGGTAAAGTTATCGTTCAAACGCTGCGAATGGAAGACCCGGCAATCACCCGTTCCTGCGCTCTTGATGTAACAGGTTTTTTCAATGCGGAATTAAACCAGCGCAGAGCGCTTAATTTCCCTCCTTATTCAAGACTTATCCGTTTCACAATACGTTCCAAAGATGAAAAACGCGCCGACACTGCGATAAAACGTCTTGCATCCCTCGCGAAACCGCTCCTTCCGGGCGGCGCGGATACGCTCGGACCCGCCGAATGTCCCATCGGGATTATTAACAACAATTTCAGGCGTCAGTTTATTCTGCGCAGCGCTTCGATGGGCGCAATTCACGCCGCAGCGAGGGAGCTTCTTGCCCGTTATGAAAAAGGAAAAGATTCAAAAACATACCTGGAAGTGGATGTTGATCCTGTCAGTATGCTGTAAAATTAATAAGTCCTTTCTTGAAGATAACAGTACTGCTGAACAAAATTAACAGGAATACAGGATATTGATGGTATAGACAATTACAAGCATTTGTAAACAAGAAGAGAAAACTTCATAGTGGTATATACTGTAAAACTACGCTATATATGGTGTACTTATTGAAACAATGTATATAGTTGAGGCTGTTCCAAAACTTTCGAACCGCAGGTTCGCGTTTTTGGAACAACCTCAGTTATAAAAATTAAATCCGTTTTATATTCAAAATTAAAAAATATCATTTGTTAATAATTTATTTCAATATGTAATTAATTATTGTGGAATTTATAATCACACCCCTAGCAATATAAACTATTCTACGTTAAAATTCACAATATGGAACCGATCATTTTGGCCTCCGGCTCGCTGCGGCGGCAGGAATTTTTTAAACTGCTTGGAATACCTTTCAGCATTATACCCGCCGGGATTGATGAAATATATCCTGGGCAAACCAACCCGTTGAAAATCACAGGGGAGTTAGCGAAGAGAAAAGTAGAAAAGGCGATACAGGTTATGAGCAAAAATCTGCCAAAGTGGATTTGCGGGGCGGATACAGTAATTGCCCTGGATGGAAAAATTTTCGGCAAAGCGGCAACCAGAGAGGAAGCCGCCGTAATGCTGCACGAATTATCGGGAAAGCAGCATAAGGTAGTGACTTCAATCGCGCTCTTCAACGGGCGGGAAGGAAAAATAGACTGTCGCGGAGCATCATGTACCGTAACTTTCGCAACGCTGACAGATGAAGAGATTGAATGGTACCTTGATACCAATGAATGGCAGGGAGTAGCGGGCGCTTACCGAATTCAGGAAAAGGCAGCCTGCTTTATCACAAAAATAACCGGCTCTCCGAGCAATGTGGCAGGCTTGCCAATACGCGAGTTCTATGCTATGTTAAGGGACAACGGCTATCCGTACGGAGCTAAAACAGTTAAGAAAGAACAATTAACTGAAAAAAAAAATCCGGTTGCTTAGTTTAAGCGATTCTCAGGATAGACGAAATTTCCGTCTGACCGCTAAAATTAATTAATATGTCAGACTCAATGCGGCGGTAATCCTTTTTTTAATATATGGTAAATATATTTAATGTCCGCATATAATAAATTTTAGTGGTCAGATGAGATATAACGATGGAAGAGTTTATCACGTTAAACTCTAAACATTAGGAGGATACTTTGGCAGTAGTTACCATGAAGAATCTCCTGGAATCAGGAGTACATTTTGGTCATCAGGTGAAACGCTGGGACCCGAGGATGAAGAAGTACATCTTCGCGGAAAGAAACGGCATTCATATCATCGACCTGCAAAAAACAATTCAGGCAATCAAAGACGCTTACGACGCTGTACGCAAAACTGTAGCGGCCGGAAAAACTGTTCTTTTTGTAGGCACAAAGAAACAGGCGCAGCAGGCTGTACAAAAAGAAGCCGAACGCTGCGGAATGTACTTTATAAATAACCGCTGGCTCGGTGGAATGCTGACTAATTTTGTTACAATAAAAAAATCATTGCTGCGCTTAAAAAAACTTGAAAAGATGGAAGTTGACGGCACTTTCGAAAATCTCACGAAGAAAGAAATCGCAGGTCTTGCCAAGGAACGCGTAAAACTTCAAAAGAACCTGGGCGGTATCAAAGAAATGAAAGAACTGCCCGGCATTCTGTTTATCATTGACACTCGTAAGGAAGCGATTGCTGTCGCCGAAGCGCAGCGGCAGGGCATACCCATTGTGGCGGTCGTAGACACAAACTGTAACCCTGACGGCATCAATTATCCAATTCCAGGCAATGATGACGCAATCAGGGCGATTACCCTCTTTACCCAGATCATCGCAAACGCAGTGGTAGAAGCGGATAATGAAGTGGGACTAAAAATAATCGAAACTTTGGGCGATGAAGATGAAGATATGGAAGGCATCCTGACAGACGCTTCTATAAAGGAAGAAGACAGGGAAATTGATATCGAAAAATACACAACCGAGGAGGCTTACAGAGCCGCAAAAGCGGATGAAGAAGTCAGTGAAGAGGAAGGTGAAGAAGATCAGATTCAGGTTGATGTCGATAAAGTCTATAATGACGAATAGCCATTTTCTTAACCCGGCTAGTTAAGAAAATAGCTTTGAAAAAACCAGTAAACTGGTTTTTTCCTAAAATTTAAGGTAACTTTTTCAAAACTGAAGTTTTGAAAAAGCAAAACGAAAGGGAGACAATAATGGCGGAAATTAGCGCTGCAGATGTTAAAAGGCTTCGTGAAAAAACCGGAGCGGGAATGATGGAATGTAAAAACACTCTTGTATCCACAGAAGGTGATTTTGACAAGGCGGAAAAATTACTCAAGGAAAAAGGTCTTGCCGCTCTGGAAAAAAGGGCGGATCGCGTAACAAATCAGGGAAAGGTTTTTATAAAAATCAATAACGACAGATCGGCGGCAATGCTTGTTGAGCTTAACGCTGAAACCGACTTTGTGGCAAAGAACCCGGAATTCATAGCGTTAGGTGAAAAGATAACGGAGAAGGCTCTCGAAAAAGGCATTAACTCGGTCACTGATGAGCTTGCCGGCATGGTAACGGATCTCGCAACCAGGATCAGGGAAAACATGGGTTTAAAGAGGCTATGCCTTGTAAAAGCGTCGCCATGTGAATACATCACAGATTACATACACGGGGACGGCAATATCGGCGTAGTTGTTAAATGCGAATCTGACAAACCAGAAATTTTTAAGAATGAAGAAGTAAAATCATTTGTTCATTCACTTGCACTGCATATAGCGGCATTCAACCCTTACGCGATTGACCGCGATAAAATCGATCAAAACTGGCTGAAGGAACAGGAAGAGATTCTGCGCGTACAAACAGCAAATGATGAAAAACTGAAAGATAAACCTGAAAATGTTCTGGCAGGAATCCTGAAGGGCAAGGTGAATAAATTCTTGAGTGAAATATGCTTCCTGGAGCAAGGTTATGTGAAAGATGAAAAAATTACTGTAGCCAAAGCAATTGAAGATTGCGCAAAAAGCGCGGGTGCCAAACTTGCGGTAAGCGATTATGTTTATTTCAAGGTCGGAGGCGCTGAAAGTTGATTGGCTTGTCCGGGAAATTCCAGGGCAAATCACGATAATACGGGGATAAAAATGCAAGATGTCATTTCCTTAAATGAGGAACGGATGAAAAAAACTGTGGCAAACCTGAAAGAGGGGTTTGCCACCCTGAGGACCGGGCGGGCTTCCGCTTCGCTTTTCGATAAAATACGCGTAGATTATTACGGTGAAAAATCACCCATAAATCAGGTAGCGAATATTTCTGTGCCGGAAGCGCGTTTAATTGTAATTCAGCCATGGGATAAAAATCTAATCGGAGAAATTGAAAAAGCGATACGCTCTTCGGAACTGTCGCTGAACCCGTCAAACGACGGCAAGGTCATCAGAATTTCAATTCCGCCGCTCACTGAAGAAAGGCGCAAGGAACTTGTAAAACAGGCAAAAAATCATGCGGAACAGTCAAGGGTGGCGATTCGCAATATACGCCGCGACGGCAACGATGAATTAAAAAAACTTTTAAAAGATTCTAAACTGACAGAAGATGATGAAAGTAAGGGTGTGGCGGAACTGCAGAAACTTACGGACAGTTATGTCGACCAGGTGAATAAAGTATTGGAAGAAAAAGAAAAAGAAATAATGGAAGTATAATGGAGAATATCCCTGTTCATGTTGGCATAATAATGGACGGTAACGGCCGCTGGGCGCAGCAGCGCGGGCTTGTCCGTACTCAGGGGCATCTTGAAGGGTTAAAAACCGCAAAGAAAATTGTTAAGGCGGCCAGTGACATCGGGATAAAATATTTAACACTTTACGCTTTTTCAACAGAGAACTGGAAACGCGCTGCCGAAGAAGTCGGTTTTATCATGGGTCTTGTTAAACAGTACCTGAGAGCTGAACTTGACTTTAGCCGGAAAAACCAAATCCGCACCCGGTATACGGGAGATATAGCGGGATTGCCTGCCGACATTCAAAAAGAAATTAAAGACTCAATGGAAGCCACTTCTCATTTTGAAGGAATGCAGGTTGTGCTTGCCATTAATTACGGCGGCAGGGATGAAATCGTGAGGGCGTTTAACAGATTTATTAGCGATATCAACAATGCGGTAAACAGCGCGCAGCCTAATGCGTCCGCCATTGGTTTTATGTCACCTAACGAAAAGGATATAAGCGCGCATCTGGATAATCCCGATATACCGGATCCCGATTTAATTATCCGCAGCGCAGGCGAATACAGAACCAGTAATTTTTTACTTTGGGAAGGAGCCTATTCGGAACTGTACATATCAGATAAACTCTGGCCGGACTGGGAAAAAGAAGATTTGCAGGTGGCGATTGACGATTACTCAGGGCGTGAACGCCGGTATGGCGGCGTCAGAATTATCGCAGGCGCCGCATCTGTTTCCGGCAACGGGTAAAAAATAATGAAGAAAATAATTGAAAGATTACTGGTATTTTTTATAGGGATTCCGGCGGTGGCGTCTCTTGTTCTGTTCCTTCCCTATTACAGCCACCTGACAATGAATATATTTGTTATTATATTTTCCGCGGCCGGCGCCTATGAATTTTCCAAAATGCTTGAGAACAGGCAATTGAAAATAAGCAGAATGGAAGCTGTTATTCTGGGTTCCCTGATGCCGTTAGCTGCAACACTGGTGACAAGTTTCAATTGCCCCGAGTGGCTGTTTTCATTTTTATTTGTAACAGGTTCCGGGTGGGTAATATTGTCGTGCGTTTTCTCAGGCGCGGATAAAATGGATTCTGTCACAGGCCGCATTGCCGCGGGTTTTTCAGTGATTATTTATCCCGGTTTCTTTATGTGCTGGGTTGTCAGAATGACAATATGGAACAATCCGGCTGCTATTCTGGTTTTTCTTTTTATTGTGTTCGGAAGCGATTCCGCAGCATGGCTTTTAGGGAATATTTTTGGAGCAAATAACCGGGGAATAATCGCGGCAAGCCCGAATAAAAGCATCGCGGGTTTTATCGGCGGTTTTATCGGCGCCATAATTGTCTCCTGCGGCGCGTCATTGATTGTTCCTGATGTTTTTGTAACTCACACGGATCTTCATGCGGCAGTATCCGCAATTATTTTGGGCATTTGCACAGGTATAGCGGCTACATTGGGCGATCTGGCCGAGTCCGCGATAAAGAGAAGCTGCAATGTAAAAGATTCGGGAAATATGATGCTCGGAAGGGGCGGAATTCTTGATTCAATTGATTCAATTGCAGTTGCCGCTCCTGTTTATTTCCTGCTCTTTAACATATTTTTTTATTAATTAATGAAACGTATCGCTGTCCTTGGCGCGACAGGTTCCATCGGAAAAAGTTCTCTGGATGTAATTTCCCGCGATAAGGAAAACTTTGAGGTAGTTCTGATCAGCGCGCACTCCAGCCGGGAAGAGCTTGAGCGGTTATCACGGCAGTTTCCTTCCGCTGTTTGCGTTTTTTCAGGGGACACAGGCGGTAAAGAAAAACTCCTTACAGCGATTAAAAACGCAAACGCATGTTTAATAATAAACGGCATATCAGGCAGCCCAGGGCTTGAACCGTCTCTTGCGGCAATTGAATCAGGAGCGGCTCTTGCGCTGGCAAACAAGGAAACAATTGTCATGGCAGGGCGGCTTGTTCTGCGCCGCGCGAAAGAAAAAAATGTAAATGTAATCCCCGTCGATTCGGAACATTCGGCCATTTTTCATTTATTGCAGAGGGAAATATTTAATCACAGTGCATCACAGGGTATTACACGGGAAGATTTTTATAACAGGGCATCACAGGGTTTTATGGAAGAAGATATTAAAAGTTATTTGAATAACCATGTAAGCGAAATTATTCTAACAGCATCGGGCGGTCCATTCAGAAAATTCAGCCTGAAGGAAATGGAAAGCGTAACCGCAAAAGATGCCCTGACGCACCCTACATGGAAAATGGGACCGAAAATTACAATTGATTCCGCGTCCATGGCAAACAAGGGGCTGGAAATAATTGAAGCCTGCGTTCTTTTCAATATGCCTCCTGAAAAAATCAAAGTAGTTATTCATCCGCAGAGTATTGTTCATTCCATGGTACGCCTTTGTAACGGCGCACTTTACACTCAGGCTTCAATACCTGATATGCGCCATCCAATTCATGATGCCCTGTATTGGCCTGAAACCAAACCGTCATCTTTGGAAAGTTTAAGTTTCGACTCGCTTACCCTTGAGTTTGAAAAACCGGACACGGAAAAATTTCCCATGTTAAATCTCGCGCGCAAAGCGGCGCAGTACGGCGCGCTTTTCCCATGCGCCTACAATGCGGCAAATGAAGAAGCTGTCGCCGCCTTTTTAAACGGCCGCATACGCTTTACTGATATACCCAAAGTAACAGAATACGCGCTTGAAGCGGATTGGTCTTTAAAATATGATGATTTGGAAACGGTATTAAAGGCTGATAACGAGGCGAGGGAAAGAGCGCTGTCCTTTATTCATAAACTGGTATAATACCCGAGCCTTCCCCCTCGAAAATAAAACGGCAATGTGGTATAATAAAAACATATATGTTAATACTCAAAATAGTGCTTGGACTTTTTGGCCTGGGAATAGTGGTTTTTATTCATGAACTGGGGCATTTTCTGGCTGCACGCTTGGTTGGAATCAATGTAGAAGCATTCTCTATCGGATGGGGAAACCCGATTCTAAAAAAGAAAATCGGCACTGTCGAATACAGGCTGGGAATGTTCCCTGTCGGCGGTTACTGCAAGATGAGAGGCGAAACCGACTACAAGGAAGCATGGGAAAACATGAAAAACGGAAAAAATCCGGAAGAAGGTTCTTATCTTGCTGCAAAACCAGCGGCGCGAATACTTGTTTCTCTGGGAGGGCCGTTATTTAATTTGATTTTCGCGTGTCTCCTTCTTTCCCTGCTTTGGGGTATTGGATTTGAAATAAACACCCTTGATAACAGAATAATACTTGCTTCTGAAGTATCTTCTGATCTTTACCCTGCGGATAACGCGGGACTGAAAACAGGTGATCGAATTATAGAAATAGCGGGAAATGAGATTTCCTATTATCACGAAGCGCAGGAAAATATCGCGCTGAACCCCGACAAGGCGCTGCCCATAACAGTTGAACGAAACGGTGAACTTGTCAGATTAAATATCACCCCCGCTCTTGATAAATCAAGCGGCGCAGGAAAAATAGGAGTATATTTCTGGACAGATCCCGTAATTGAAAAAGTAACGGAAGGCAGCCTGGCGGCAATGGCAGGTCTTTTACCGGGGGATATTATAACAGGCACCAACGGCAAATCAATACGAAACAGCGTTGATTTTATGATGATCATGGAACAGGAACCCGAAACTCTTTTTATTGAATATGAAAGATACGGTCAGCGGCATCAGACGCTGATTAATATAAATGCGCCTGCAAACGGGCTGCCCTCAAGCGGGCTGCCCCCAAGTGGGCTTGGGTTTTCATGGGCGCCTGTGAAATACCGAACTCCCAGTCTTTCATTTCCCGCGGCAATAGAAAAGGGAGTAAGAGAAAGCTTTAAAACCTTATCCATTTCAATAAAGAGCCTCAGGCTTCTTTTTATGGGCATTGATCTGACGCAGGCAGTTTCTGGTCCTGTGCGCATAACGTACATGATGGGAGATATGGCGACACAGAGTTTTGGCCAGGGATTGGGAATTGGGTTCCGCTCATCAATAGAATTTATTTCGCTGATATCCATAGCTCTCTGCGTTATGAACCTGCTGCCCCTGCCAATTCTTGACGGCGGAATGATTATACTTTTCTTTGTTGAACTGCTGCGCAGAAAACCCGCGCACCCAAAAGTTATATCGGTCTTTCAGGCATGCGGCATGGTTATAATTTTTGGCTTAATGATATTCGCCTTTTTCGGAGATATAATGTACTTTGTCAGGCGATGATTCGGGGAGACTGGAGAATGAAAAGCAGTATTCACTGTCCATGCGGTAAAATATTTTCTGTTGAAATTGAAGAAGAAATAGATTTGGACGCGAGTAATGACAACCTGGAAAAAATCAACAACGGAACTTTTATGAGTTTTATCTGCCCTGGCTGCGAAAAAAAACATAAACCTGAATATAAAATAAAAATTTTATGGAATTCCAGAAATTTAAAATTTGAAATTCTGCCGGAGCCTGACAGAAATGATTTCTATCTTAAAAAAAAGGTGAAAACTTTCGCCGGAAACAATCAATACGAAACAATAATAGGCTATCCTGAAATGGCTGACCGTATTTCAGTGATAAATGACAATCTTGAGCCTGTTGTGATAGAAACGCTGAAATACTACCTGCTTGTAAAAGCCGATGAGAATTATCCTGACAGGGATATAAACGCATGGTATCACGGGAAAGGAGATGAAGGCATTGAATTTCATCTTGACGGAATCAGGCCGGACGAAGTTGCGGTAATGAAGGTGCCTATGAATGTTTATGATAAAACCTGCAAAGACTACCGCAAACATCCGAAGAACGGAATATACAGGTCATTGCGCAGCCGCTCATACATGTCGGTTCAGAATTTATTCAGGCCGGAAGCGATAAAATGAATAAAATAAAATATTTTTCCATTTGTGTTTTATTGGTAATTTTAATAATGCCTTTGTCCGCGCAGAATGCCGGAAGCTCCGCTGGAGGACACAGGGCAAAAGTCACATCACTTGCGCATAACGGAGACACGGTTATTAGCGCCGGCGAAGACGGTTTTATTGTAATCTGGAATACGAACACTCAATCCGCCATAGATCGTCTTCAACTTACATCGGGCAGAATAAGCGCCATGGTAAAACATCCGCTGAATGACGAAATATGCGTCGCAGAATCTTTAGGTCCGGATCAATACAGACTGTCCGCGTGGGATTACGCGCTAAAAGTAAAACTTTTCTCGCTAACCTCAACGCAACCTGTAACCTACATTAATTATTCGGCGGGCGGGAGTTTTATTATTGCGGCCGGCTTAAACGGCGCGCCTCTTACGCTTCTTAATTCCGGCACAGGAAGCGTTAATTCCGCTCCCGTTATTCCTTCAGGAAATGTGTCAGCCGCAATGACAGGCAGGGCCGAGCGAAACATGCTGTTTTATCATTCATCACAGGAAAACTCCGAAGGTTATATAATGTACTATGACTTTACCTCCGCTTCCATAACAGGCCGTTTCAGGGTTCCGTTTTCGCTTTCAAGTCCTGTCATCTTTGGAAACGGGCGTTTTCTTGCAGGAATTAATTCATCCGGCAGTCTTTTGGTAATTGACGCGGCGTCGGGAACGGAATATGACAGTTACAGAAATATAAACAGAAACGCCATGCTCTGCTCCGCAGAAGAAGGCTTCTACTGCCTCAACAATGAAGGAATGTATCTGGTTCTGTATAAGTTTGCAATAAACAGCTATGGAAATCTGGCGGTTCTGGACAGAACATCCATTTCCCAATATGCAGCAGGCACTGTCAGTTCGATTGCATTTAACAAAAGTCCTGCTATGGCAAACACCGAAGGCAGACTTTTTCTGCTTGGAGAAAACGGGAATATTATTAACTTCAGCTATAATTTCCAGACGCGCGTAAGGGAAATAGCGTTTGCCAACCGCAGTATCGCAGTCATGCTAGAAAACAGCGAAATATTTTTTCTTCCCGGCGATTACCGCCAGATTAATCATTATGAATCATTATCCATGAAGGTAAAAAACGGCTATACAAAAATAACAGCACTGCCGGCCTCCTCCCCCTACGATGACGGAACAAACAGGTTTATTATTTGGCAGAGCGCAGGCACGCAATACATTCCGCAAATTGTATATTCAGGAAATGTATATGATGACATAAGACTGGATTTTATTACCAGCCGCATCCCCATCCGTTCAATTTCAGTTACACATAACAGAATACTCGTTCTTGACATGGCGGGAAATATTACTGTTTATAATAATGATAATTCATCTGTGGAATTTACTTTTTCTTCGATTGGAGCCATTGACGCGGTTTTGGTTAACAATGATTATTTTATACTCTGCCGCAGCGTAATGAGCGGCAATAGCCCTTTCCTTCTCGTAAATTATAAAACAGGCGAAACAGTTCCGGTATCATTGCGCGCTGAAGCGGGCATAATGGCCTATGTCGGAAGAACAGGAAACATATACGCCGCGGCTGTTGAGCGTAATAATTACGGAGTAAAAACCCTGGTGCTTAATATCGCGGCGGCATCGTCATCGACAAGTACAGACATTATAATCGAAGAATACCCAGGTGAAGCATTTCACCTGACAATGGCGGAATCTTCGCGGTTTTTTGCTATCGCGAACAGCGACGCGGGGTCGTCCATTTACGGGGAAGAAATCCTGCAACTGGAAAGATCCGGAGGGTTTCCGGAAAAATTGCTGGGCAGCGATAATTATTTTATTTCACTTGACAGCGAAGGCAGCATCTGCTGGCATGACAACACAACAGGCAAATTACTTGCAACCTTTAAACTATACGGAAACATGTGGACATTAAAAAGCGATACAGAAATTTCCGGTTACATCAGACGTAATTAATATTTGCGGAAATAGGCTTAATCGTGAGCCGGATTCGTTTTCACCTTTTGAATTGCGTATGTTACTGCGGTTTTTATGCTGTTGGCATAAGCCTGTTCATTCATTGCCTGGGATGCGTATAATGTTCCAAGCAGGGAAAAACGGTACAGCGGTTTTACCGAATTAAGCGCAATTGCGGCTATATCCACTACGCATTCATTACAGCGGCACATGTCTTCAGGTTCAGACTCCAGCTGTTGTTCCACTTCGCTGATAACCAGCACTTCCGCTTCATTCTTCAGAAGCTCAAAATCATAATCATCAATAAAAGCCATATTACCCCCACTTCATGTTATTATAATTTAATTATATGTTTAATTCAAGTATTTTATTACTTATTGTTCCCTTGTAACGGCTACAAACCTGGATACTTTTGATTTTAACTCCAGTTTAACGACTCCTGTAGGTCCATTGCGCTGTTTTGCGATTATCAGGTCCGTAGGAATAACATCAACAGGCGTCTGGTTTTCCTCTTCTTTGTCATTTTTCTTCTTTTTCGCCTGATCACGGTGCAAAAACAATACCAAATCCGCGTCCTGTTCTATCGAACCTGAATCCCTTAAATTCGCCAGAGTCGGCACCTCACCCTGTGCGTCACGGTTTAGCTGGCAAAGAACTACAACGGGAATGTGCAGTTCACGCGCAAGACTTTTAAGTGAACGGGAAATTTCAGAAATCTGTTCATAACGCGGCAGTGAAGTGTTTTCATGGCCTATAAGGCCCAGGTAATCGATAAAGATAATTTCCACCTGCTGCTGTGAGCGAAGCTTTCTTGCCTGAGAGCGGAGATCCAGAAGTTTCATATTCGGCATATCAACGATGTGAAAGGGAGCGTCGTTTATATAACCCGCGACATCGATGATTTTTTTATAGTCGCTTGAACTGAAATACCCGCTCCTTAGATTCTGGGCCTGAACCATTGCTTCGCTGCTTAAAAGACGCTGTACAAGCGCGATGCCTGACATTTCCAGAGAAAAGAAAGCTGCCGGTGTTTTTTTATGGAAAGACATATCAGCAGCCATGTTAAGCGCGAGAGCGGTTTTTCCTACCGACGGTCGCGCGCCGATTATAATAAATTCATCGCGCTGAAAACCGGCTGTCATTTGATCAAGTTTTTCATAACCTGTGGAAATGCCGGTAATCCAGTTCTTGGATTTCCGCACATTATCAATGATATCAAATGTTTTACCCAATACCTCGCCTATTTTCCGCGATGAAACAACATGGCGATCATCGCTTAGTTCAAAAATACTCTGCTGTACTTCTTCCAGCGCTTCCCTGGAATCCTTCGATTCATCATAAGCGTCTACCCCTATCTGAGAAGCCACTTTTAACAGCGCTCTTTTCAGGGAATAGCTTTTTACCATTTGCGAATAATATTCGATATTGGCGCTGGAAGGGATAACGGTTGTAAGGCCGGAAACATACGAAGCGCCTCCGGCTTCATCAAGTTTTCCGGTATGTTTTAATTCCTGAACTACTGTCTGAATATCAGGACGCAGACCTTTGGCGTCAAGGCTCAATACCGCTTCAAAAACGCGTATGTTCGCCCGCGAATAAAAATCATCCGGACGCAGATGCTGCTGAATAACAACGCTTACCGCTTCAGAATCCATTAACAGGCTGCCGAGCGCCGCCCTTTCCAGCTCGTCATCGTGAGGTGGTATATTACTCTTTGGTCCCTGAGCCATGTAATAAAGTTAAACGCTTATTATGCCTGCGCTTCACCATTAACTGCGGCTTCTTCCTGCGGTTTCTCTTCGACAGAAGCGCTTTCGCTTTTCACGGTCTCAGGAGCGGCGGTTTCCTGAATCTGGGTATCCTTTACATCCTGCCGTTCATCTCTCCTGCTCCTGCGCTGAGGTTTGGGCGCGGCAGTTTCAGTTTTAATTTCCTGAGCCATTATGATAACTGTTATTTCCGCTGACTGGCTCTCGTAAAGTTTAATTGTTGCTTTATATTTTCCTACATTTTTAAAACCGCTTCCCGCAAGTTCAATGCGTTTGCGTTCAATATGGAATCCGCTCTTTGTAAGCTCATCCGCGATTGTCTGATTTGTAACAGCTCCGTAAAGCCTTCCGTTCGCGCCTGCGGGCATTGTTATGGATAGTTCAAGATTTTCCAGTTTCTCTTTAATTCCCATCGCGTCGCGGCGTTTGTTTTCCTTGCGCGCGTCAATTTCCGCCCTGCGGCTTTCAATAAGTTTTATCATCGCCTGCGTATAGGGAAGCGCAATCCCTCTGGGGAATAAATAGTTACGCGCGTAACCTTTTGCTACATCTTTTACATCTCCCTCTTCGCCGAGAGTCGCAAGATCCTTGTTTAAAATAACCTTCATACCAAGCTCCCTGATACCTCCTGTGAGGTATCCTGTTTAATATTACAACTGCAGAAGTCAGTTGTTTGCCTCGGAGTAGAGGCGGCATCGCCATTTTGAATCATTTTTCTGCCGCAACTGCGATGCGTCGAATCGGACGCCAGCATTCTATAATGCCCAATATAATTGATGCCGCGAGCGCTAATGTATTAATGCCGGGGGTGAATATCATAATGATAATCAGTACATTGCCGGCAACCCGGAAAACAGGGCTGCGCTGTGATAGTAAATATACCAGTATTCCCGCTCCCTGAGCCAGGAAAATAATAACACATACGACAAATACATTCCATGCCATTACTTCAATTATTTCAACCCTGAACAGGTTTGTCAGTAAAATGAGAGCCAATGAACAGGATAATACCCAAATTGTTTGGGGCGGAGCGAAAAACGCTACAAATCCTGATGTTCTTCTTTGCTTTTTTATTAACGAAAGGGCAATAAATGATATTTGACGGTTAATAAAAAACAGAAAGATTACGCCAACAAGAGCGCCGCCCCTGAAAAGAACACTCCGTGTAACTTCCACAACTTTTTCGGGGGATAATATCTGTAGAAGAGCAGAATGTCTTACCGGGTCGTATTCTACGGCGGAAAAAATAACTGAAGTGCTATATTCCGCCATACCCATGAGCATGATATTAAAACCGGAGTTACTGCTGTCTCCAACAATAAATCCCAAAAAAGCTAGAGAACCTGTTACCGCAGCCAGCATAAAACGATAAACGGCTCTGATCTGAAAATACTTTACATTATCAATAACCCAGGAGAAACACAGAAACAGAACGGTAAAGTAAAGTATTTCTGTCAGCATACCTACCGGAACATTCTGATGTACCATATTTAAAACAATGCTAAAAAGCGCGTTAATTACCGCAACTGATGCAAACACGGGCAAGACAGTTCCGGATACCAGAACCGCGTAACCGAGAGGAGCCAGATAAAATAATGACAGTATGCCTGTATTCAAAAAAAACACACAAAGACACGCGCATATCAGAATTGTAATGACAGGTATCGCCGCTTTGGAAACAGGTTCCATTACAGCTCTCTCTTCTTCCTGAATCATATTAATTTATTAGTTTTGTTCCGCTCTTATTCCGCTACATACGGAAGCAGCGCGATACTTCTGGCCTGTTTAATCGCGAGAGCCAATGCTCTTTGGTGTTTTGCGCATGTGCCTGTGATCCGGCGCGGAAGAATCTTTCCCCTTTCTGTAATAAACCTGCGCAGAGTATCCGCTTCCTTATAATCAATCTTTAGTTTCTGAGCGCAGAATTTACATACCTTTTTCTTGAAAAAAACCTTGCTGCCGCTGCCCTTTCCGCCGCGTCCTGAACGATCATCGCCGTCCCTTTCATCCATTTGCATATCCATTCCCCGGTCATGACGGGATGAATGTTCATTATCCATATATTTATCATCAGATGTCATAGATGTTTCTCCTTGAATTTAATTTCTAGAACGGAATATCATCGGCAAAACCATCGCCCCTGGATGATCCGCCGTATGAGGGCTCAGGTGAACTTTCACCTGGCTGGCTGTAGCGTGAATTGTCGTTATATGATGAATCCCGCTGTCCTCCCTGGACATTTTGCCTGTCGCCGGAATTTCCGCCGCCCAGAAGCTGTAATAAATTGGCGACAATTTCCACTTTGGAGCGGTTCTGACCATCCTGCTGCCAGCGATCCTGCCTGAGTTCACCGTCAACCGCTATCATTTTCCCTTTTACCAAATACGGGTGAAGCGATTCCCCCTGCCTTCCCCATACCACAATATCAAAAAAATTCGCTTCGTCCTCCCATTGATCGCCGCTTTTTTTTCTGCGGTTTACAGCAATGGAAAATTTACAGACAGCCTGTCCCGAAGCGGTATATTTTAGCTCCGCTTCCCTGGTCAGACGCCCGATCAGGACAACATGATTAAGATCAACCATTCGCGGCTCCTGACTTCCTGCTTTCAGCCTTTTTATCCTCTTTTTTGTGATCTTCATCGGCGCGTACAAAGAGATATTTGAGGAGATTAGCGTTTAATTTAAAAATGCGATCCAGAACGGTAATAACTGCCGGATCAGATTTGATTACCAACAGAACATATCTTCCGCGTTTTCTCTTTTTAATTTCATAGGCAAGATCACGATCCCCGACTTCATCGGTTCTCTCAATCTCGACTCCGTTTGACGCAAGATCGGCAAGCACCTGCTCCCGTCCTGCCCTGTGCTGGTCTTCTTCCAGAGGGAAGATAACCGTAAGTTCGTATCGGCGCATAGTTCCTCCTTATGGCCGCGTCTGACTAAAAAACTGGTGTTTTAACTGTCAGAAAAGAGGTATCGCTCTCAAGCAAGAGGCTCGCGAGCGGGGGCTTAAAAAGTTGTTTAAGCTTAATTTAAGTTAACAAAAAATTGAAGAAGTGACAAGTACCGCAGGTAACAGATGCCATTACGTTTAATGACGTCAGAAATTAGGCTGGTGACTCGCCATTCATTCATTGTGATTTTCGTTCTTCAATTAACCCGGTAATGTCTTCGATAATGTATTCAGGGCCGGTTGTATGTAAAGCGTTATAGCAATTTAAAATATATTCATGGATGCCATATTTTCCAAACAATTGCATCACTTGTTTACCGTTTAAATTATGCGCAGACTTGTAAATCTCAATACAATACACCAAAAATTTTGTTGCATTATCCATAATTTACGTTTCCTCAGGGTAATTAATGCTTCCGGTTTCAAGTTCTTCATTAAACAGCTCATATAAAATTAAAGGGCTCAAGTGCCAAAGCTTACTCGCTTCATTTTCCAGCATTGCGTATAATGCAGAATTATAAAATAATTCTATCGCTTCAATATTTGTAAGGTTTCTTTTATCCATTATTAACTGGATTGTTGCAGGATTAATAATAGCCAGAAAAGCAGATAACTTTTTATCAGTCATGAGCGTATATCCTCTTCTATTGAATTTTCAAATTTTAAAAATGATAACGCTTTTTCTGTTTTAAACACATATTGACTATACAATTGTTTAATCTTTAATGCTTCAATAGTTTGTTCCACATTTAGAATACCCTGTTCATAAACAATTAAAGCCGCGAAAACATCATCATTGGCTACAGGCCCGATAACCAAATCATATTGTATTCCTGTATATGTGCCGCTTCTGTTTTGATGGACAAATTCAAGCCATAATTTATCAGGGGAAGAGAATTTTAATATATTTAAACTTTTTTCCGCTGCTTCAATATCAAAATTATATATACTTACCGATTGGCTTTTCTTCTCTTTACGTATCATAACTTTTTGCGCAAACGCTATTGCCTGGTCCTTGTTTACAGTCGTATAAAATCCAATGCCAAAGTCCAGATATTTTCTGGACAAAATAAGGTTTGGAGTTTTAACTGTTGAACTGCCGCCATGATAAAGGGTTATCATATTCATAAAGTATAATGTAAAAAACAGATTTATCCAATTTCTACTTCCAACTTAAATGAAAAAACCCATACAAACTTATAGCGTATTTTTATAATCCTACAGATTGACAATTTTTAGTACAACTGTTAAAATATAGAAATTACTACCAAAAATAAAGGACAATAACATGAAAAAATTGTGTTTGATTATTCTGGCATCGATGTTATTTTCAGGATGTTATACAACTCCAAGTTTATCCGGAATACCAGCTAATGTAGCGGAAGGAACGTATGCGTTAAATACCCGTCCAGAGTATATAAAAGATCCTAAACATATAACTTATGCAGTGAATACATGGGTTAAAGAACAAGGTTATACATCATACGATCTTGAAGTTATTATAGTCGGGAAAATGGCAAATTGCTATATAACTGTTCCTGGATCTACACCTGTAGAAGATTTACCGGTAGTAAAATATTTTGATAAAAATAAAACAATTTCTGCGATTGTTGGTCCTTCAGCAGGAGCTATATGGATTATTTTATTGTTAATTATATATTTATTATGACGAGGATAATTTATTTATTAAATGTTCCAAATTTATCTGTGTTAAAAAGGAGTATAAAATGTATAAAAAAAATATATTATTATTAATTATCATAGTTATTGTAGCTGTATCCAGCTTTGCCCAAACTTCAGGCGGAGCCGGAATTTACTTTGGCAGTGATTTTGGCGGCGGATTTAAAGTATCTTTACCTGATTATGGTTCCGGCAAGGAAACATTGCCAAATTTTGGTTTTGGTTTTTATGGTTTTCTGGATTTTTTCCGGATTACAGAAGTATCACTTGGATTTTTATTTGGTTCCGGCTCAAATAATGCTTCAGGAGATTTGTTTGATAATCGTACTAAAATAATAACTGACTTTAATTATTTAGGTTTAAATACAGGTTTATTATTAAAATTCCCATGGGCTTTTTCTCCGGCCATAGGCATTGATTATCAAATATTTATTTCGATGAATTATAGTAATAATAGTTATATTAACCCCGGAAGTTTAAATAATCTATGGTATAAATTTGGATTTATATGGGATATTGGTTCCAGTTCTTTTCCTGTCAGGTTAACAGCGCTATATGGTTTCAGAGACGCAAACAATTATGAAAAGGAAGGAAAAGATTTTTTTAATTCTGCTTTTTCATCTTTAGGATATGATTCACCTGTAGATACCGCGTTAGGTCACGGGCTGACAATAAAAATGGCGCTTAGATACGATGCTATAAACAACTCAGAACGCGATCCGGCGGCTAATCAACAAACGCAGTCTGCTGCATTATCGCCGCATCGTCATGTGTCATTAACTACGGCAAATAATCTTGTTTATATTAACGGCGGAACATTTATAATGGGCAGTTCCAAAAAAGAAGGTGTATCCAATGAAAGGCCGCAGCGCCGGGTAACTGTAAGTTCATTCTCCATAAGCAAATATGAAATAACGCAGAAGGAATATATGGAAATAATGGGAGCGAATCCAAGCCAATTTAAGGGAGAATATCTGCCTGTAGAAAGAGTAAACTGGTTTGACGCTATTGAATACTGTAACAGGAGAAGTATAAAAGAAGGACTAACGCCAGCGTATATTATCAGTAACCCTGATGGCAATATTACTGTAACATGGAACCGGGACGCGGATGGTTACCGCTTGCCTACTGAAGCGGAGTGGGAATACGCCTGCCGCGCCGGAACTACTACTGCTTTCAATACCGGAGATTCCATAAATACAGATCAGGCTAATTACCATACCGAATACGGTCCCAATCGCATAACATCAATTGTCGGCAGTTATCCTGCAAATCCCTGGGGTTTATATGACATGCATGGAAATGTGCTGGAATGGTGCTGGGATAGATATGGAAGTTATTTAAATAAACCAGAAATTGACCCGACAGGAGCAAACAGAGGCGATAATCGTGTAGTCCGCGGCGGCGCGTTTTATTATAGATCTAATAAGGCAAGGTCTGCATTCAGAAACTCTTACAATCCATTGCACAGGCATGTATGTATCGGTTTTAGGGTAGTTCTCCCTGCTGATATGTGAAAAAAGCGGTTGATGTTTTTTGTAACATTAGTAATATAATGCTCTGCGGCGTGTATCATTCGCCTATAAAAAGTATCTCAGGTTCCAGAATAAACCCTGCCGCTTCCCTTACATTAGCCGCTACTTTTTCAGCCAGTGCGCGTATATCCGCCGCCGTTGCGTTTCCGGTATTAATAATTATGTTGCCGTGAAAGGGAGCAACCTGCGCGCCGCCAAGTTTAAGTCCCCGCATACCCAACTCATCTATGATTACGCCAGCGGGTTTGCCAAAATCATGGTTGTTTTTAAACACAGAACCAGCGCAGGGGAAAAGGTAATGTCCCTTCTCTTTCCTGTCCTGCCTGTATTTTTCCATTTTTCCCAGGATTACGTTCTTATCGCCCGGTGACAGATTAAAACAGGCGCGTGTGATCAGACAATCCATTTTCTGAAAGGGACTTCGCTTATAGCCAAAAACGTTTTTATTCTTTATAAAAGTTTTTTTTATTATATAATTACTAGCGGTTCCAGAAAAATCATTCTCATTGCTTTTTTCATTTTTACAAATTATCTCAGTCCATTCTAAAACATCCGCTATTTCGCTGCCGTAACAGCGGGCGTTCATCCACACAGCGCCGCCTATCGTGCCGGGTATTCCCGCTAAAAATTCAAGACCGCAAAGGCCGGCTTCGGCGGCGCATTCCGCAGCTTCATCCATTGTTGTCCCGCATTTAATAATTAGTTTATTTTCTTTTAATGTATGTCCCTTCCATGCGGCGGTATCAAGCGTTATTCCGCGTATTCCCCTATCGCTTACGACAATATTCGCTCCGCCGCCCAGGATAAAAACCGGAACACCGGCGGAACGTGCGTTATTCAAAATAGAAACACAAAACCTCGTTACATTATCCGCTTCACTTCCGCCATTATTCGTCAGATGATCAATATATTCTGTTTCTTGATCGTCACTCTTTTCTTTATTCTCTTCCAGCGGCCTTATCCAGCAATCGGCGGGACCTCCGACCCTGAAAGTAGTGTGTGCACTCATCGGCTCATTAAAACGGAAAAGAATCTCACATGGATTTTCTGCTAAACATTTATCTATAATATTTTTTATTTTCTCTTTATCCATTAATAATTTTTTAACTGTTCTCCGTTTCTATCCCAAGCCTTTCGGCGGTCTGACGCGCTCTCCGCGCTATGCTTTCGTTTCTGTCGTTCAATAACACTTTAACTTCCGCAGAAAGACTGCTCAGGTTATTGTTAGCTGCCATTTCAAGACCGTATAGTTTTTCAAGTACGCTTCCGTTCTGCAGAAACCTGCGCGTAAGACTTTCCATTTCCGCGGTATCGCCTTCGATTTTCGCTTCGCTGACTATTTTTAAAAAACCATTGTAAAGATTTGTCTGGTTTCTCCGTTTTGAATCATCAAGTTCCTCGATTAATTTTGAAAAATAATTACCGGCGGATATTTTCATAAGCATTTCCGCGGAAATCAAACGAACGCGTTCGGCGTTTCTGCGTTCAGAAAAAAGGCCGTAAATTATCTGCGCCGCTTCATCATTCGCGGTTGCCGCCGCTATTTCACCAAGTGCGCGGATCGCTTCATCTTTTACATTTGGAGTATCATCGCGTTCAGCGCGGAACTGCAGGTAGGGAATTGCGTCTACAAGTATGCGCGCGCGGCTGGCCTGCGCTGATGCGATGCGCGTTCTGTAATTCGAGTCCCTGAAACCGTCCAATATCGCCTTATCCACTTCATCGCCTGAAAACGGGCCGAGGGCAGCTACGGCGGCCGCACGCACATTTGGATCGTTTGTGTTAACGCAGGATAAAATCGCCTCAAGGCCCCTTGGGTCGCCGATTTGCGAAAGAGCGTTCATTGCTGCGATGCGCAGGGGAAAACGCGCGTCGGTGTTAGACGCAATCTCTGTGAGCAGCGGAACAGCGTTGGCGGAACCTGTCGCTCCCATGGCGTTTATTACTTCGCTGCGGTTTTCATCGCCCGGATCCCGGTAGTTATAATAATCAGCGAGATAATCCGCTGTTTCGTCCGCCAGTTCGCTGCTGGCTGAACCTGCGCGCCCGAGCGCGCGGAAAGCGTTGTTCATAAAACGCCGCTCTCCGTTATCAAGAAGCTCCATAATAACATGAATTGCGTTGCCGGCCTTAACCCTGCCAAGATAGTCAACGGCGGAAAGCACTGTTTCATTCGCTTCGTCATCGCGTCCTTCAATTGCCCTGATAGCCCGTTCTTCGAGTCCGCTTTTCTCCCGCGCGCTGAAAAAACCAAAAACACCGCTCAGTATCTGCTGGTTGCGCGTGGCGCCTGCCAGGATAATCAGCTCACCATCAAGATAATCCGCGTTTTCATTTCTGAGTGACTGAATAAGGGATGCGAGCTCTGTCTCTGTGCCATATTTTAAGGTCGCAAGCCTTGACGCTTCAATATTTTGCTGTGAATATGCGGGAACAATCAGTAAAAGAAAAAATAATAACCACATGGTTACACAGAATTTCTGAACAGCTCTGTTAAACTCCGGTTGTTTAATTTTTGATTTTTCATATTTCATTTCACATTCTCCCTGTAACCGGATAGAAATTCCTGTTTAAAATCCAGAAATCTGCCTTCCTTTATCGCGCAGCGGGCGCGTTCTACCAGGTTATTAATAAAGTATAAATTATGATAGCTTGCAAGCATAGAGCAAAGAATCTCTTTCGTCTTGAACAAATGACGCAGGTACGCTCTTGAATACGCCTTGCAAACTTTACAGCCGCACTCTTTATCTATCGGCGAAAAATCAAGGGTGTTTTCGGCCTTTTTCAGCGCGAGCGGACCCTGACGCGTATAAACTCTTCCGTTGCGGCCTTCGCGCGTAAAAAGCACACAGTCAAACATATCAATGCCCTGCTCTATCGCGTTCAGAATATAATCCGGAGTCCCAATGCCCATAACATAACGGGGCTTTTCCTCGGGCAGAAGAGAAGCGGTAAAGGTCAATGTCTCATTGAAAAGCTCAGCTGGCTCTCCGACAGACAACCCGCCTATGGCAATGCCCGGAGTATCGGAAGCGGCGCAGACTTCCGCGCTGATTTTTCGCAGATCCTGAAAAAAATTCCCCTGAACAATGCTGAAAAGTTCTCCTTTATAATCTCCGCCTGAAACTGTTTCCTCCCATTTGATCTTCGCCCTTGCAAGCCATCTGTTTGTGATGTCAAGCGCTTTCTCGCATTCCTTTCGTGACGCGCCCCAGGGAGTACAGTAATCAAGCTGCATCTGTATATCGCTGCCGAAAGACGCCTGCACTGTAACGGCTTTTTCAGGGCTTAAAAAATGTTTTGAACCGTCTATATGCGACTGAAACCAGACGCCCTCATCCGTGATTTTGCGTAACGCCGAAAGGGAAAAAACCTGAAACCCGCCCGAATCAGTTAAAATATTGCGATCCCAGTTCATAAAACGGTGAAGTCCTCCGCCTCTTTTTATGACTTCCTCGCCCGGCCTTAAATAAAGATGATATGTATTAGACAGAATTAAATTAAAACCTGTTTCCTTTAAATCGTCAGAGGAAACAGCCTTTACTGTTCCGTTTGTTCCGACAGGCATAAAAACAGGAGTGCAGACACCGCCGTGCGTTAGGTGCAATATACCGTTGCGCGCCCGGGATTTTTTGTCGCGATCTGTAATACTAAAGCGCATTTTTTTAAGTCTTCGCGTTCCGCAGCAGAACAATTCCGATTACTATAAACAATATAACCGGAAACCACGCGCCTACAACCGGAGGAATATAGTTAAGTCCCGCCATTGTCATGCTGAGCATTTCAGTGATGTAGTAGACGACAGCGACAGACAGGCTGGCGAAAAGACTCATCAACAGAATATTTTTTTTGAATCTTCCTCCCATGGAAATTGACAGTATCATTACAATTAAAGGGGTAACCGCAAATGAATACCGGTGGTAAAAATTCGCCTGCGCCTGGGTATACGGAAGACCTGCGGAGCGCAGATCATCTACCAGCAATCCCGCTTCTCTTGCCGGAAGTTCCTCAATATTAACAGCGCTCCTCCTGAACATGTCGGGAGGCTCATCATATACAACATCTTGAGGGAGCGGCTTAACGCGCAATATATCGTCTTCATATTTATATATAACCGCGTTGTTAAACACCCATTGGGTATCATCCCAGACAGCCGAAGGAGCGCGCAGGTTTGAAACAAAATTTCCTTTATCATCCATCTCAATAATATTGATACCGTTCAGAACCAGTTTTACATGATCAAAATAATCAATTGAATAGATAAGGTTTCCGTTTCTGGTTTTAATTACGATATCAGAATTATTTTCCACAACATGCTGGCGCAGGGCGCGTCTTGAAAGATCATTTTTAATTTTCAGGGTAGGGATGACAAAAATATCATCAAGAAAAAAGGATAAAACAGACGCGAGTAATCCTATAAGAACAAGCGACACGCTGAAACGCCAGAAAGGAATTCCCGAAGAAAAAACCGTAGTAAGTTCGTTTCTGGCGTAAAGGTCCCCCAGCGTATACGCCGCAGCGAAAAGTAAAGAGATAGGAAGTGCGTAAGATAAACTTTTGGGGATAAAATAAAGCGATATCCTCATAATCATCGCGAAGGGAACCTCATTATTCAGATAACGCACCAAATTTGAAAATAAATCTATTAAAAGCAGAAGAAACACAAACATGGAGATGGCGATAAAAAAAATGGGCAAAAACTGGCGCACTAAATATCTGTCCAGAATCATTTGCGCACCTTCACTGCCGCAAGAATTAATCCCGCGCTCAGAGTTAAAATATTCGGAAGCCACATTGACCAGAAGGGAGGAGTGCCGACGCGCAGCCCCAGTGTTTGCCCGATAAAAAGCATGGACCAGTAAAGAGCCGCGATAATAACCCCGAAAATAAATCCTACTGTCTGCCCGCTTTTTTTAGCCATTAAACCGAGAGAGACCGCCAGAAACACAAAGAAAAACGCGCCGAACGGAACTGAAAATTTTTTATAGTACTCAATTAAGTGAATTACAAGCGTACGATCATTATTAATGCCTGAAAGCGCCTGGACTTCGCGGCGCATATTGTTTAAATTTGCGGTTCTGCGGTTCCATGACTCTGATGCGGGGCCGGCGCGCAAAGCGCTTTCAAGAGCGTGGGCCTGGACCGCTACCCTGCCCTTTCTTTCATTTGCACGTAACGCTATTTCCGCGCTTTTATTGATAATCGCCGAACGGACATCCCTTGAACTCATCTCCCTGGGGCTTATGCTTAAAACAGCCTGTATTATATCTTCGTTTGATACCCAGTACTGCAAAAAACCTATGGTCGCGTAATCGTAATCTTCCCTGACAATTTCCTTTGATGACTGAATAAAGGCTTTTTCCATATCCAGGCTCAGCCCTTCATTACCGCCGTCCTTCAGCTCAGCGTTACTCGCCATTATAATGCGCCGCTCCCCGTCTCCTGTCCTGTCGAGGATTAAAACGCTGTCTATGGAATTGCCCGTAACATCGCCCGTAACTATTACCGTATCCTGGAATCTTTTTACAGAATTTGCTTCCATTTCAAGCGTGGGGGTGGAAACAAGTATCCGCCGCCACAGTTTGTTAAACTGAACGGTTCCGGCGGGAAGCAAAACATCATTTGTGAAAAATGACAAAAGTGAAATGACGATACCAACCACAATTGCGGGCAAAAAAATATTTTTATAGGAAAGCCCGGAAGAAAGCATTACAAGAATTTCATTATCGGATGTCAGACGCCCCACTGTCATAAGCGTTCCGACAAGTGATGCAAAAGGCGCGGCCATCGCTATAACGGTTGGCAGTGAAAAAAGAATTAAAAGCGCGACCTGTTCCATTGGCACATGCTTGGTAAGCACTTCCCTTGCCATTAGGAGTATCTGGTTTACAAAAAAAATAAAAAAGAAAAAAAGAAAGGAAATAAAGAATGAAAAAAGCATTTCACCCATTATGTAGCGGAAAACAGTTGATGAGAGGTAACGTTTGCTTTCTGTTATTGCTACCTTTCGCATTAATTCTCCGCAATACGGCGAGTGTTTTATTTACCGGTATGTATACCAACGCCTGTGGAACCAAAACCGGCGCTCCCTCTTATAGTATCGGTAAGAATTTCAGTCTCTGTAAGCGACGCCTGGCATACTGGAGCGATTACAAGCTGGGCAATACGATCACCGTCTTTAATTATAACATCCTGAGAGCTTAAATTTATCAGTATTATATCCAGATCTCCGCGGTAATCGGAATCTATGGTGCCGGGAGAATTGAGCACAGTAATGCCGGATTTAATTGCCAATCCCGAGCGCGGACGAACCTGCCCTTCAAAGCCTTCCGGTATCTCAATTCTTAGCCCTGTAGGTATCTTCACCCTGCCCAGATGCGGAACTGTAATATCCTTGTCTAGGAATGCCCGTAAATCCATGCCAGATGCGCCTTCGCTTTCATACTTTGGAAGCGTAACGCGCTGATCGATTTTCAGGATTTTTATATTACAGTGTCTTTCCGCTATTCCCATCGTGTAAAATTTTAATGTTAAGATCTGCGCTGATTGTTATTGTTCCGCGGACGCTCATCCCTTCTTACTCCCCTGTTTTCCTTTTCAGGTTCGGCGCCATTGGGATCAATCGCGTCAATATAAGAGAGGTTAAACCTGCCCATTTTATCAATTTCAGTCAGTTTTACGGGAATCTGCTGCCCTTCTTTCAAAACATCTGTTACCAGAGCAATCCGCTGCCTTGAAAGTTTGCTTATATGCACCAGCCCTTCCTTTCCCGGAAGAATTTCAACAAACGCGCCGAAATCCATTATGCGTTTAACAACGCCTTCATAAATCCTGCCCACTTCCGGATCGGAAGCAACGCCCATTACGGCGATCTTCGCGTCTTCCGCGTCCTTTGTGTTTTTACCGAAAATTGTAACAGTGCCGTCGTCTTCTGTATTTATTCTGACAGAGTACTGTTCGCACAGAGCCTTGATATTCTTTCCGCCCGGACCAATAAGCGCGCCAATCTTGTCAATGTCGATCCGCAGGGTAACAATCTTGGGAGCGTATTCGCTGATTGCTTCCGCTGGCTTGTCTATACATTGATTCATGATTGAAAGGATATGCAATCTGCCCCTCTTTGCCTGATCGAGGGCTTTCCGCATAATTTCTGAGCTTACGCCCGCGATTTTAATATCCATCTGAAAACCTGTGATGCCGTCAGCGGTTCCCGCGACTTTAAAATCCATGTCTCCCAGATGATCTTCTTCGCCCAAAATGTCAGATAACACAGCGAACCTGCCGCCTGGACCCGCTTTCCCTTCTGTGATGAGTCCCATCGCGATACCGGCTACAGGTTTTTTCATCGGAACGCCGGCGTGAAGCATGGAAAGAGTGCCGCCGCAGACTGAAGCCATCGAAGATGAGCCGTTGGATTCCATTATTTCTGAAACAACTCTTACCGTATAGGGAAAATCGTCTTTTGACGGAACCATCGCCTTTAAAGAACGCTGCGCAAGGTTTCCATGCCCAATCTCGCGGCGGCCTGTTCCCATCCTGCCAACCTCGCCCACAGAATAGGGAGGGAAGTTATAGTGCAGCATGAAATTTTCCCGTTTGTCGCCTTCAATATCATCGTATATCTGTTCATCAAAAACTGTTCCTAAAGTTGTAACAACCAGCGCCTGAGTTTCACCCCGCGTAAAAAGAGCGGAACCATGAGTACGCTGCAGGATATTTGTTTCGCAGGTAATATTGCGGATATCTTCAAGCCCGCGTCCGTCTACGCGTTTACCGTTATTTAGAATGGAAGTGCGTAATATTTCGTATTGCATATCTTCAAATAACGCGTAAAAAAGCTTTTTCTGTTTGTCATCCGCGGAAAGAGGCTCTGCATACTGATCTTCAAATTCTTTCATTACAGCTTTTATACCGTCGTACCTTTCCTGCTTGGTTGGCAGAAAACATACCTTTTCCAGTTTCGGATAAGCTGCACTGCGGATAGCTTCTCCGTTTTCAAGCGCGGCGTTCAGTTCATTTAAGGGGAGTTTTGGTATTCCGGCAAGTTCCCGCAGTTTTTCCTGTAAATCGCAGAAATCGCAGATCATGGCATGAGCTTTATCAAGCGCCTCGATCATCAATTCTTCGCTTACCTCTTTAGCGCCGCCTTCTACCATGGTTATGCCGTCTTTTGTTCCGGCAACCACAATTTCCAGAGTGGATTTTTCTATTTGTTCATAGGTTGGATTTACAACAAGCGCGCCATCTACCTGACAAACCCTGACCCCAGCGACAGGGCCGTTAAAGGGGATGTCTGAAATATGAACTGCTGCGGATGAGGCGATTATCGCAAGAATATCAGGAGGATTCACCTGATCTGTTGAAAGTGTCGTAGGTATAAGCTGAATTTCGCGCCCAAAACTTTTATTAAAGAGGGGACGCATGGGCCTGTCGATAAGACGGGATACAAGTATCTCCTTGTCCTTCGGGCGGCTTTCTCTTTTTATAAATCCGCCGGGAATCTTTCCCGCGGCATAGTATTTTTCGTTATATTCGACTGTAAGCGGCACATAATCAAGGCCTTCAACTGTTTCCGATGACGAACAGACAGTAGCGATTACCGCCGAACCCGCGTATTGCGCAAAAACAGAACCATTAGCCTGTTTCGCGATTCTTCCGGTTTCAAGAACTAAATCCTTGCCGGCTATAGAGAGTGTTACTTTATGCATCATTATTTACGCAGTCCCAACTCTTTAATCAGTTTACGGTATCCTTCCAGATTGGTCCTTTGAATGTATTTAAGCATTCTCCTGCGCTGTCCAACCAGCATCAGACGCCCTCTTTGACCTGACATATCCTTTTTGAACTGCTTACAATGTTCTGTAAGCTGATTGATTCGTTCAGTAAGCAGAGCAATCTGAACTTCCGTGGCGCCTGTATCCTTTTCGTTTTTACCGAATTTTGTAACGATGGATGCTACGCTTTCTTTACTTAATGCCATATATTTTTTCTCCTAATTGGGTACTGTCTTAAAAGCAGTTTATCTGTAATGCGTCCGCATTATAGGCATACTCTGTTTCATTTGATATTGGCATAAACAGGGGGAAGTGTCAACGCCTGCTGCGTTCCTGCTCAATGGTGGTAATCTCATCGTGGCCCGGGTATACGCGGATATTACCGTCCATTTTGTAAAGACGATTTAAACTATTAATTATATCATTTTCATCGCCGCCGGGAAGGTCTGTGCGGCCGTAAGCGCCCTTAAAGAGAGTATCACCTGAAAAAAGCACACTCTCTTCCCTGTCCCAGAAAGCTATGCTGCCCCTGGTGTGTCCCGGAAGATGAAGGACAGTAAAAGGGCCTATTGTATCTGCTTCATCCAGAAGATGATCCGGCGGCGGCATATTTTTCCATAACGCGTCAATAAAGTACGAATTACCCATGGCGGCTTTGATACTCAGAATGTGAGCCTTATATGCTTCAGGGCCAAGGTATTCGCTGTCCAGACGGTGAATGGCGATTTCCGGTACCGGATTAAAAGCGCCGGCAAGATCCGGTATTGCCGCTATATGGTCAAAATGTCCGTGTGTGAGTAAAATATACTTTGGGACAAGCTTGTTTTTACCGAGAGCGGCAATGATTTTTTCCGCTTCATCGCCCGGATCGATTACAGCGGCTGATGATTCATCAATTTTATATATCCAGCAATTTGTTGAAATTGCGCCTACAATTATGCGTATGATGTTATTTTTCAGCATAGGAGGATAATAACACGTTAGGTTCTTATTTTCCAGATATATTTATAATTGTAGCGGTTTTTTACGGGCTGCTTCCCATCGCGGGCGCTTTTTTCAGCAGGTACAGATGGAGCCTTTTCAGGAAACAGTTTGACGATCTGCGCCTTGCGCCGCTTTTGGATTACCGCCAGTACCGGCAGATGGGTAACAGCCTGCCCGCCGAAGAGAGCCAAACGGTTTTCCGTTTTACGGGAGAAATTGAATCGATAACTGACGGCCACACGCTTTGGGTAAGGGGTGAAAATCTTACGGTTCCCGTATCATTAATTAAAACAAAATGCTGGCTTTTGCCCATTAATGAGGGCGAAGGAGTTCCGGAAGCGCCGGAAAAACTAAACTGGAACCGTGTTTCAACATTGTCTGAAGGAGCCAAGGTATATATAGGCGGTCTTTTAAAAATGCGGGATAACAGGCTGACTTTTATTTCGAATAACGAAAGGCAGCTTATGGTAATATTTTACAACTGCCCCGACCCGGATCTGACAGACGGAATTATCCGCGCGGCAAGAACGCGCAATGAGTACTGGAACAGCTTCACTCCGGTGCCGCTTGCTTTGGGAGCCCTTGTGCTGATTTATATCGCGGCCTCATTCCTTAACAGACCGGCCTTCAGCATTACAGTAATTACCGCGTTAGCCGCAATTTTTGTGCCTGTTTATCCCATATTCCCCCCGGGCCTCCTTCTAACGGTTTTATACAGGCGTTTATCATGGCAGGCAAGAAGGTACAGGGCTTACTGGGACCTTGCGCGGCTTCCATTAAGTTATCTGCCGCCTGGCAGCAAAAACGCCATCCTGAGCACAGGAGAAAAATACGGCTCTGTGGAATTAAACGCATTTACATCCGAAGCTCCGCCGCCGCAAACACCGCCTCTAGAGCATGAAGCCAGCGCCCAGGATACATTGACAAAAACAGCGTTAGACGAAATTCCATTTTTAATACCGGAAATTACTGAAATACGGAAGAAATCGCGCATGTATATATTCGGCGTGCTAAATGAAAATTCCCTTCTGCCGCAAAAGTCAAAAGATCCGTTTGTCAGTTTCGGCATCCTTCCTGATTCGCCCCAGCGCCTTGTACGCCGTTATGCGCTAATAGCTTCTTCCCTGGAAATAGCGGCATGGATTGTACTCCTTCTTGGCATAACCATAAATGTTATTTTTATTTTTATGATTCTATTCGTGTTTGGGATAATATCTTTTTAAATTGAATATATAAAACGATTATTTATTATCAGCTAACTCTTCGCTGTTTTTCATTTTGGCGAAATTGACCGTTAAAGTCCTGCCCCGGAAACGGGTGCTGTTCAGCGTTTCAATGATTTCATCGGCTTTTGTGTCCCGAACCTGGACAAAGGAATAATTATCTAAAATACGAATAATGCCGATATCTTCTTTTAACGCGGAAGTCTTAGAGGTGATAAAGGCCGCCAGCTCGCGCGGGTACAGGCGGCGGTTTTTTCCAATGCTGAAAAAGAGGCGTTTTGATTCATCTTCAGGCAAAGCCGCGTCAGCGTCCGCGAATCTATCAGGTTTCTCAATTTTTTCAATTTTGCTTTCCTGCTGGATGATGTTCCTGTTGTTATCAGGCGCGGGACAAGTCTCTTTCAGATCATAATTCATTAAGAGCCAGGCTGCCGCCCACGATCTTTTAAAAAGTGAAATATTATTTTTATATAATTTATGATACTCTCTCAGCAAAACGACATCAGTGTCGCCCTGCATTTTGTCAAGAATTTCTTTCAGTTTTTTTTCGGCTCTTTCCCTGTCAAACTGCGCCATTCAAGCACCCTATCAATAGTTTTGGTTAGTATGACATGTTTCAGAGTATTTTACAATAGATTTCATCTGAAAGCCATATTTCGTAAATGCTCAAATAAAATTAAATTACGCGCTTTTAGTTGAATAAAAATGTCTAAAAAAGTATATTATTTTATAAATGAAGTCTATTGAGTTAAATAAATCCTACGACCCAAAATCATTTGAGGACCGTATCTATGCTTTATGGAAAGAATCCGGAGCTTTTTCGCCGGATTCAAATAAGGATAACAATGAACCTCCGTTTGTTATTGTGATTCCGCCTCCAAATGTTACAGGAGTACTGCATCTTGGACATGGATTAAATAACAGTTTACAGGATATTATTGTCCGTTTTCACCGAATGCGGGGCGCGCCTGCCTTATGGGTGCCGGGCACTGATCACGCGGGCATCGCCACGCAGAATGTTGTTGAACGAAAACTAAAGGCTCAGGGAAAAAGCCGCCGCGAACTGGGCAGGGAAAAATTTCTTGAAGAAACATGGAAGGTAAAAAATGAGCATCACGCGATAATCACAAAACAGCTTGAAAAAATCGGCGCCAGCGTGGACTGGAAACGCGAACGCTTCACAATGGACGAAGGTCTTTCACGGGCGGTTCGGGAAGTATTCGTAACTCTTTATGAGCGCGACCTTCTTTATAAAGGTAACTATCTTGTTAACTGGTGCACTTCCTGCGGGACAGCCCTTTCCGATGACGAAGTTGAACATGAAGAAACCACTGGAAAGATGTACCGCATCCGCTACTTCCTGACAGGCGATAAGGAAAAATATATCGAAATCGCCACAACGCGCCCTGAGACATTGTTCGGCGATACAGCCGTAACCGTTAACCCTGAAGATGAACGTTATACCCATCTTAAAGGTGTTACATTCCGACTGCCGTTGACAGAACGGGACATTCCTCTCGTTTTTGATTCTTATGTTGATAAGACTTTCGGAACAGGAGCGCTAAAAACCACTCCCGCTCATGATACCAATGACTGGGAACTTGGCAAAAAACATAATTTACCTGTTATTAATATTCTGAACAGCGACGGAACGCTTAACAATGAAGTGCCGGAAAAATACCGCGGGCTTCCGGTTTTAAAAGCGCGGCAGATTGTGCTTGAAGATTTAAAATCAGGCGGATGGCTTGCGCATGAAGATGCCATCAATCATTCAACCGGGCGCTGTTACCGCTGCAATACGGTAATTGAGCCGTTCCTTTCCGAACAGTGGTTTGTAAGAATGAAACCGTTAGCTGAAAAAGCCCTTGCCTGCTGGCAGCGCGGTGAAATTATTTTCTATCCCAAAAAATGGGAGAACACCTACAAACACTGGATGGAAAACATCAGGGACTGGTGCGTCAGCCGCCAGCTCTGGTGGGGCCACCGCATTCCGGCATGGACATGCCAAAGCTGCGGCAAACTCACGGTTTCACGTAACGATTTAAAAACATGCCCGGACTGCGGAAGCGCAAATATTGAACAGGACAGCGATGTTCTTGACACATGGTTTTCAAGCTGGTTATGGCCTTTCAGCACTTTGGGCTGGGTTGGAAATATGAATACATTGGAACAGGGGAGTAGGGAGTCGGGAATCGGGAATCGGGATTGTTGTCCGAAAGAGAATATTGAAAGCAACACCTCATGCCCGCAATCATCCCTCCCCACTCCCCACTCCCCACTCCCCACTCCCGATCTTGATCGCTACTACCCCACCACCGCTCTTATAACGGCTTATGAGATCATCTTCTTCTGGGTCGCAAGAATGATAATGGCAGGTCTTGAGTTTACAGGCAAAGCTCCGTTCAGGGATATTTTTATCCACGGACTTGTGCGCGACAAGCAGGGCCGCAAAATGAGCAAATCACTTGGCAACGGACTTGATCCCCTGGAACTGGTGGATGAGTTCGGAGCTGACGCGATGAAGTTTACGCTCGCTTTCCTGTGCGCTCAGGGACATGATGTGCTGGCGGATAAGGATTCATTTAAATTAGGATCCAGGTTCGCAAATAAGGTATGGAACGCAAGCCGTTATATTCTGATGAATCTTGAAGGACGGAAAATAATTGAAAACCCGCAATTGATTTCCGCTGATAAATGGATATATTCACGCCTTAACAACGCCGCAAAAAAAATAAGCGAAGCGTTTCTCTCCTACAATTTTTATGACGCGGCTCAGACTTCATATGAATATTTCTGGAATGATTTCTGCGACTGGTATGTGGAAGCGACAAAACTGTCTACAAAAAGCGGCGATGAGGCTGAAAAAGACCGTTCCACAACCGTGCTATTGGATGTACTCGCCCAATCATTAAAATTGCTTCATCCGCTGCTGCCGTTTGTTACAGAAGAAATTTATCAAAAACTGCCCATTGTACAAACAACAGATTATAAAGAGCAAAAAACAAAGCTGCTTATATGCGCAAAGTATCCTGTCTATGATGAGAAACTTTATGATGCGCGGGCGGAACGGGATTTCGCAGCGCTTCAGTCTCTGACAACAATGGCGCGTACTCTGCGCAGCGAGTGCGGCATTACCCCTGATAAAAAACTGCGCGTAATGGTACGCGCTGGCGCGGAAACGGAAAAACCGTTTAAAGAGAATGAAGGCCTGATTAAACTCCTGGGCGGTATCGGCGAGCTGAGTGTTGAGAACGCTTCAGTCGCTGCGGAGCGTCCCGCAGGTTCCATCGGAATTGCAGGTAACGGTTTTGAGGTGTTTGTGTTTGTGGCGGAAGCGGTTGATACAGCAGCATTAAGAAAAAAGTTCTCAAATGATCTTGAACGGGATCAAAAATACATCGAAGGGCTGCGCGCAAAGCTGTCCAATGAGCAATTTATTAATAACGCTCCACAGCAGCTTGTCGCGGAACAAAGAGCCAAGCTTGAAGAAGCGATAAGGCGCACGGAAAAATTTACTGATTACTTTAACAGCCTTGCGGGGAACAATGATGGACACTGAGCAGACTGATAAATTAAGCGGAACGCGCCTGGCCCCGTACATACAGGTTGCCACATACCTTATCGGCAAGTCGCGCGAAGGGGGCGGCAATATGTTCCGCCACCAGCTTGATACAATGGCTATCCTGATTGATTACAAATATATAGATACGGTTCTGCTTAAAGCTTCCATTGTTCATGACATACTGGAAGACATTCCGGATTTTAACCACAATGTCCTTTTGTCAATTGATTATGAAAGTTATTCAGTCTACAATTTGGTGCTGGAAGTCTCACGCCGCAACGGAGAGACTAAACCTGAATTTCTTACCCGCATCCGGAACACCGGTTCAGAAAAAGCAAAAATCCTGAAAGTAGCGGATCGAATATCAAACATGATTGCACTTGGTTTTGTAAACGATTTAAAATTTATCGAACGCTATATCAGCGAAACCGAACACTATGTTCTGCCGCTCGCGGCCGAAGTTAACAATGATATGCTGATAGAACTAAAAGATCTTGTAAACTCAAGGCGAAAACTCCTGGAAGATTTCCGTAATTTAAACGGCAGTTGATTTTTATACAATAATGAAAAAAAAGAACAGGCTGTCCGCAGAAAGCGGGCTATTGCAAAATTTGAATTCTCCCAGTGATTTAAAAAATTTATCGTTACGCGAACTAAATCAGCTTGCCTGTGAAATACGGGAACAAATTGTAGGCACAGTCGCGAATAACGGCGGGCATCTTGCTTCAAATCTTGGAGTGGTCGAGCTAAGTATCGCGCTGCACCGTATTTTTGACTCGCCCAGGGATAAAATTGTCTGGGATGTAGGGCATCAGTGTTATGCGCATAAACTCCTTACAGGACGGTTTGCATCCTTTTCATCGCTTCGCAAACACGGAGGAGTTGCTGGATTTCCAAAAATGAGCGAAAGCCCTCATGACGCTTTCAACACAGGGCACGCCTCCACTTCAATTTCCGCGGCGCTCGGGCTTCTGGCGGCGGAGATAACACTTGGCGGCAGGGGACACGCAATTGCCGTAATCGGCGACGGAGCTCTTACAGGCGGGATGGCTTATGAAGCACTGTCTCATGCGGGACATCTCGGCCTTCCGCTGATAGTAATCCTGAATGACAATAAAATGGCTATCAGCAGGAATGTCGGCGGGCTTTCAAAATATTTAAGCCGCCTTTCCATGAAAGCCAATTATCAGACCTTCCGCCGCCATTTTGACACTATGGCGAAAAAAATTCCTTTTATCGGAGAAGCGTTTTTCGCCGTTGTTCTGAGGCTGAAACGAGCGGTAAAAGCGGTATTCTATACCGACAATTTTTTTGTGGATCTGGGTTTTGAATATGTAGGGCCAATCGGCGGGCACAATATCTCGGCTTTGCTCAGCGTTTTTGAAGATGTCAGGAAATTAAACCGTCCTGTAGTAATTCACATTGTTACACGCAAGGGCAAGGGTTACGGTTACGCGGAAGAGGAGCCGGACAGTTATCATGGCGTCGCATCATTTTCAGTTGACGGCGGCATTTCCCGGGAAGGAAGCCTTCACTCATCCTCAGTAAATTCAATTGAGGCTCAAGCGGCAGAAGCAAGACCAACCTTTACCGCTGCTTTTTCCGCCGCTTTGATAAAAGCCGCCCGCCGTGATCAAGGTATTGTCGCGCTTACCGCAGCCATGCAGAAAGGCACAGGGCTTTCCCCGTTCATGGAAACTTTTCCTACGCGTTTTTACGATGTCGGCATTGCGGAAGAACACGCAATAACATTCGCTGCGGGACTTGCAGCCCGCGGACTAAAACCTGTAGTGGCCATTTATTCAACCTTTATTCAGCGCGCAGTCGATCAGGTAATCCATGACGCCGCCCTTCAAAAACTGCCTGTAATTCTGGCGCTTGACAGGGCCGGGTTTGTGGGAGATGACGGCGAAACTCACCAGGGATTATTCGATATTGCAATTTTCCGCAGTGTGCCGAACATGACAATTCTATCTCCGGCAAGTGAAAATGAAATACAGATCATGCTTGATTGGGCTGTTTCAGATGAGAAATTACACAGAGGAGCCGGACCGGTTATTATCAGATATCCCAAGGCTTTATGCCCAAAGGAAGATTCCGCGTTTTCGCTTCCATTGGAACCGGGACGCGGAGTTTTGGTCTCAGGGAGCGGCGCAGGGACTGTATGCCTTTTCTTTACTGGCGGTCTTTACAGGGAAGCAGCTACCGCCGCGGAAATTCTAAGGAGCCTCGGAATTGCAGCGGATCTTTACAATCTCCGGTTTTTAAAACCGGTCGATGAGGAATACCTTGCAGGTTTAATAAACAATTATAAACTTGCAGTCTTTATCGAAGAAGGGATGAGAGAAGGAGGCTTTGGCGAATATGCCGCAGCCCTGGCGTGCAGGCGCGGATGTAAAGCAGAAATCGCTGTACTGGCGGCGGAAAGCGTTTTTTTTGAAGAAGAAAAAGCGCTGGGCAGCCGCGATGAACTGCTTGCGATAAACAGCATGGATGGTAAAAGTATCGCGGGCAGGATAGAGTCAATCATCATAAAACAATAGACTCGCGGGATAACTCTTGGAACAGGCTCAACTAATATTTCAGTCGAACTTTTAAAAATTTTTGTGTAAAGCGCTATACTACCAAGGAGGAAAAGTATGGCGATAACAAAAGAAGTGTTAGACGAACTGCTGAAGGACTGTAACAGTCCGGATGAGTT
>JGI24695J34938_10000206_pt1 | contig 55951 bp, 43 predicted proteins | sample TergutCo191P3_FD_34938 | JGI IMG/M metagenome (IMG submission 34938)
GCCCCCATTCATCAAGCACACCGTAAAGCAAACGAGAACCCGTCTGTTTGTGATACAGTCCGCCCATGTAGTTAGTCACCCTCGTCTCGGGATCGCTCCACGGCGGTTTATTTTCCAAAACCATCTTCCGCCTGTCCAGCACCTGCCCGCGTAAAGTTAAACCAAGCGGGAGATAAGTTATTTTCACCTCGCCTCGATTTTGCAAAGCGCCGAATAACTTAAATTTATCCGCCGGTTCGGACGAATCATTTTTACCGGAAGCCGCTTCATCCGAAGGAACGATATGCGCGCCTTCTTCCCATGAGCCGCTCCACAAAATACTCCAGCCGAAGAGCTTAAAAAACTCTTTCGCGGTCAGCTTCGGTTTCATTTCCTTTTCATCAGATACCGCGGTTTCAACCGCCGGAGTTTCATCAGACTGAATGTTCGCGGATTGAATGTCAGCAGACGAAACATCCGCCGCAAAAAGACCTGCGCCGTAAAAAAGAGCAGCAGCTGTTTGGCAGAGCCAAACAAGTAGATTAAAATTTTTCATACCCTTATATGGGTTGAAAACGGCGAAAAACATGACCGAGTTTGAAAATATTTTTAAAGTCAGCAGCTAAGGCAGCAGCTAAGTCAGCAGCTGAGGCAGCAGCTAGAGCAGCAGCTAGAGCAGCAGCTAAGGCAGCAGCTAAGGCAGCGGCTGACTACTCCCTCCTCCCCTCAATTTATGATAAAATTTAGAATATGTGGTGGAAAGACAGTATTGTTTATCAGATTTATCCTCGCAGTTTTCAAGATTCGGGGGAGACGGAATTTCCTAATGACGGGTTCGGCGATATACCGGGAATTATTTCAAGGCTTGATGAAATAAAGGATTTAGGCGCAAATGTGATTTGGCTTTCGCCGGTTTATAAATCGCCGGATGCCGATAACGGTTACGATATAAGCGACTATTACGCGATTAATCCTAAGTTTGGGACAATGCGCGATATGGAAAAACTATTCGCGGAGGCAAAAAAGCGCGGTATCAAAATCATTATGGATTTGGTGATTAATCACACTTCCGATGAGCATGAGTGGTTTGTAAAGAGCCGCGATCCGCAGAGTGAATACCGCGATTATTATATCTGGCGCCCCGGAAAAACAGATAAGCGCGGACGCAGAAAGCCGCCTAATAATTGGACAGGATTTTTCGCGGGTGAGACATGGGAGTATGATGAGCAGAGCGACGAATATTATCTTCACCTGTTTGATAAAAAACAGCCTGATTTAAATTTTCAAAATCAAAAGGTGATAGAAGAAGTAAAAAAAATTCTGCGCTTCTGGCTGGATAAAGGAGCGGCGGGTTTTCGCTGCGATGTAATCAATATCATCTATAAAACAAGTCTTGCAAACGGAAAAAGGAGCTTGACGGTTCAGGGGCTGGAGCATTATAAATCGCAGGAAGGCTGCCATGCGATTTTACAGGAACTGCGCCGCGATGTGCTTGATAAATACGACTGCTTCACGGTCGGCGAAACTGTCTTTGTCGATATTGAAGACGCAAAACTTTTTAGCGATGAGAGCCGAAAAGAACTCAATATGCTTTTCTTTTTTGATCATCTCGAAGTTGACAGACGCGTGGCAAGATTCATCCCGAAAAAATTCCGCGCGAAAAAATTATTGCAAATGATCACGAAATGGCAGCAAGGTCTTGACTGGAACGCGCTGTATCTGGAGAACCATGATCAAACAAGGATCGTATCGCACTTTGGCGCCGCTGAAACAGATCAAACTGCGGACGGCAAACCGGGCATTCTCTGGCAGCGAAGCGCAAAAATGCTGTCGCTGTTTCAAATGACCCTGCGCGGCACTGCGTTCATTTATCAAGGGCAGGAAATCGGCATGACTAATTTTGACTACAGCAGCATCGATGAAGTAAATGACGTTGAAAGCCGCGGTTTAAATAAATTGATGACGAAACTTCACATTCCCGCGTCTTTGCGATGGAAGTGGATAAAAGCGAGCTCCCGCGACAATGCGCGAACACCGATGCAATGGGACGGCGGCTTTAACGCGGGGTTCACAAAAGGGAAACCTTGGCTTGCTATCAATAAAAATTACAAGTACATAAACCACGTTTCTCAAAAAAATTCCCCGGACTCGATTTTAAGTTTCTATAAAAAACTGATCTCGCTTCGTAAGACAATCAAGTGCCTTAGCTGCGGTGATTTCACGCCGATTTACGGAGATCAATGGATAATGATCTATCAACGGAAATTAGATGATGAAACATATATTGTCGCGCTGAACTTTTCTTCCAACTCCGTGATAATACCGGCAAAATACGCAGGTCTGCTGAAAGGAACTCAAGTGATATCGGCATCAAGCGAGAAGTACGAAGATTATCTGATGCCGTGGGATGGAATATTGATAAGAAAGTGAGATCAACTGCTGGATAAAATACGGCTGACAGTTTCGAGCTCCGGAATTTGAGTAAAAACAGGCGAATTATTGCCGCAATTTTTTTTATCAAATTCAATTAAATATGTATATAAAATATTTAAAACGTCGGCGAAAACTTTAATATTATTAGGCAGGTTATTCACGGTCATTTCGCGGTATGTTCTGTCGGGCGCTCTGATGTCGGAACGAACCTTTGTTTTTATAGCGTGGATTCCGTTACGGACTGTCGCGATAAAACGCGCGCAGGCTGCAATCTGTTTGTATAATTCATCAAGACGGTAACCGCTGCTGCGGAACATTTCAAGTCTTTCGGTAAAAGTCTCGATATAGTTCCAGGTTCTTTCGTCAAGATACAACTGCATAATCGCCGGGCGTAAGACCCGGTTAGCAATATTAAAATGATAATGATAGCTGGCGCGTTCCACTAATTTAATGACATCATTGTCTTTAACTTGTAACATAAGTCCTCCGCAGTAATTATAGCAGAATTATACATGAAAAATCGAAATTTATCCAGTCATTAAAATAAACTACAATTTCAGCTCTGTTCAGGATATTCATCGTTTGATTTAGCGAGATCCCCCCGTTCACGTAAATCGGACAAAATTTTCGCGTAAAATTCCGCGTCAATTTTAAATTTCATTCTATATATGACATAACTTGCCGTAAAGCAAATCATGGGAAAAATAAACATGGCGAGTTTCATCATTAAAAGCCCTTCGGAAGTGACATCGGCGGCTGAGTCCGCTTCTTTTATTCCCGAAATGATAATTATCGCTGAGACGACTCCTGTGCCGACCGCGCCGCCTAATTTGTAAATCAGCGGCTGAAGCGAGAAAGTGATGCTGTCGTTGCGCTTGCCGAGTTTCCAGTGTCCGTAGTCAACCGCGTCCGCGACAAACATCGTCATTAAGAGCTGAATGAAAGCCTGCCCGAAAAATATCAAAACGCCGGCAGCGGCGATAAAAATCATTTTTTGATCCGAGCCAAGCGGCACAAAAAAGAAAATGATATAACCTGCGACCATCGATGTAACGGCGCCTGTAAACAGCGTTTTACGGCTGAACTTTTTACTGAAAAGCGGAAAGAGCGCGAGCCCTGTTAACTGCGACACGCCTAAAACCGCCGAAAAAACCGAGAACATATCCTCATTGCCGTATGCGTATTTAAAATAATAAAGACCAAAACTTGTTGTCGTGATATAACCTATCATGAAGAGCGATAGAGCGATTGCGGTAAAAAATAACTGATCATTTTTAATGATGATGCCGAGAAGTTCGCGAATCGGGGTGCCTTGTTTTTTCGCGGTGACGATTCCGGTTTCTTTCACGCCGAATAAAGCAGCGCAAAGCCCCATCATCATAATGATTGAAATAAAAACTGCGAATATAAAATATCCGGGCTGCAATTGAGTTGAGCTGAGAGCTTCTGCAGGCGTACCGGTTAATTTTCCTGTGATAAATTTTGTGAGCGGCACAATGCCGACGACAACAAAGAAAAGCCCGATATTGGCGCAGATACGCGCAAGCGAGCCGATTTTTTCTCTTTCTTTTTGATCGACTGTTAAAGTGGGAAGCATCGACCAATATGAGATATCGTGCGTTGTGTAACTTATCCCCCAGAGAAAATAAAAAACCGCGAATGAAACGATATAGCCTGTTCCTTGCAAATTAAAATCAGTGAACAAGAGAATTGTAAAAATCGGAGAAGTTATTAAACCAACTGTCATCCACGGTTTGAATTTGCCCCAGCGGGTGTTTGTGTTATCGATAATGAAACCCATCAGAGGATCGGTAAGCGCGTCGAAAATGCGGGCAGCGAGAATAATACCGGCAACCCACCACATCGTGGCTGTCGGTAGATTGATAACATCGGTAAGGTAGAAAATTAAAAACATACTGACGATGGCATAAACCATGTCTCTGCCCAGAGTGCCAAGCCCGAAAGTCACTCGATTTCTCAAAGGAAGATTATTCATAAAGTAATGATAACATTGATTTTTTTTCTTGTCTCCGGTAAAGAAAATTCATATTTTTAATTGTATAGGACAATATACAGGAGGAACTATGAATAACGAACGAATTATCGAAAAAACCACTATTAAACCGGATCTGCTTATCGGAACAAAATGGGTTAGCTGGAGTAATGAATTTGCGGAACGTATGTCTATGGAATTTCTGGACAAATCAAATTGCGTTTATACATCACAGCCGAAAAAATATCCGCTGACATACACTGTAACGGGAGGTGAAGTTTTTATCAGCGACATTGAAGGAGCGTTTGAACTCAGGGGAAATGTGCTTTTTAACAATGACCTTCCGGTATTTAAAAAAGTTGCGTAACAGATAAGGAAGAAAATTCAACGGCAATCTTTAAAAATTCTTTTAGAGTTTTAGAGATTGCCCTATTACTTTAATAACGGTTATCGAACACCCTTGTCGATTTCTTCTCGCTTCGCGGAAGCTCGCCCATGCCGACAGCTTTTGCTTTTGGCACAATGCCAATCTTTACCTTGAACTCATGCTCGACTGTTTTTTCAATTTCGTGTCTTGCTTCGCCTTCTTCTTTCTGTGTTTCAAAAAACAAAGTGAGTATGTCCTTGCCGTTTAAATGATCGATCATGATTTGATACTCGCTTGATACGCCGTCGATTAGAGAAAGCAATTCGTCCACGCGGCTTGGATAAATAATTGCGCCGCGCACTTTTACCATGTCATCAGAACGTCCGATTAATGTCGCGATTCTCGGATAATCCAAACCACATTCGCATTTGCCGGGAACTATTTTTGTAAGATCGTGAGTGCGGTAACGAATCAAAGGCGCTCCTTCCTTGCACAAAGTTGTGATTACAAGCTCGCCTGTTTCACCGTCGCTGACGAGTTTACCAGTTTTTGGATCGATGATTTCGATGTGCATGTAATCCGTCCACATGTGCATCGCATCCTGCTTCTGACAGTTGATTCCGATGCCAGGTCCGTAAATTTCCGTCAGTCCGTAAATATCGTATAACTCAACGCCGAGTTCTCCGGCGATTCGCTTTCGCATTTTTTCGCCCCATCTCTCGGAGCCGATTACGCCTTTTTTTAAGCATATTTTATCGCGCACTCCGCGTTTCTCGATTTCTTCAGCTAACAAAAGAGCATAAGATGATGTCGCGCAAATTACTGTCGATTTTAAATCGATCATCATTTTAATTTGTTTGTCTGTGTTACCCGGTCCCATCGGAATAGCAAGCGCGCCTAAAAGTTCCGCTCCCGCCTGAAACCCGATTCCCGCTGTCCATAAACCATAACCGGGCGTTATGTGAATACGATCTTGATTTGTACAGCCGGCGGTTTCATAACACCGTTTAAACATTATTGCCCAATCATCAACATCTTTTTTTGTGTAGGGAATAATTACAGGCGTTCCGGTCGTGCCGCTTGATGAATGAATACGCACGATTTTTTCATCGGGGACAGCCTGAAGACCCAGCGGATACGCATTGCGGAGATCTTCTTTATCTGTAAACGGAAGTTTCTCAAAATCATCCATCGATTTTATATCCTCGATGTATAAACCCGCGAAATGTTTTTGATAGAATTTACTTTTCATTGCGTGGTTAATTGTTGATTTAATTTGTTCTATTGACATAATTTTCTCCCTGTTTCAAATGCTTTTATGTTAATTTCTAAAATACGCTCAGGTAAAACTTCCGGTAAAATTTTTAATATTGTTTCCGCTTTGAACGGGAATATTCCGCTCTGCGCCGCCGCGCCGAGTAATGTGACATTCAACGTCTTCGCATTCTGTCCGCGGTGTGAATCCGATATTTTTTCCAAGTCAATCAAAATTAAATTAGGAACATTGCTTTTTAAATATTCTATCATCGCTGGAATGTCATAAGTTCCGCTCATTCCGGCGGAATAAACAGCTTTGTTACACGCTATTACACTGCCGCCGCCGCGCAGATATGAAAGCTGACGCGCGGTTTCGGCAAGTTCAAACCCGATGATCGCATCCGCTTTTCCAACAGGAATAATCGGTGAAAAAATATTATCTCCGATACGCACATACCCAAACACACTTCCGCCACGCTGCGCCATACCGATTGTTTCGGTTGTCCGTGCGTCAAATCCTTCTTTCATCGCGGCGGCGGCAATCAATCTGGAAGCGAGCACAGTCCCCTGTCCGCCGACTCCGGCTATCATTATGTTAAATTGCATGATCTGCCTCCGCGCAGCCCGAATTATTTTCAATTGCAAAGAGCGGGCAAAGATCAATACAAAGACCGCATCCTGTGCATAAATCCGCATCAATAACCGCTTTTTTATTTTCAAAACTAATCGCAGGGCATCCGAGTTTATTAATGCAAACTTTACATCCTGTGCATTTGTTTGAAATATTTACAGCTTTATTTATTTTAACGCCTTTTATTTTAATGCACGGAGATTCAAATAAAATCACCCGTACACCCTTTTGCTTCATTAATTTTTCTGTAACTTCTACCGCTTCTTTTTGATTAAAAGGATTTATTTTAACAAATGCTGAAACGCCGATCGCTTTAATAATTTTTTCGATATCAATTTTTTCAACTTGTGTATTCATCATCGTAATTCCTATTCCCGGATGCGGCTGATTGCCTGTCATCGCTGTCGTGGAGTTATCAAGAATACAAACGATAATATCAGTCTGATTATAAACAGCGTTAATTACTCCGGGAATGCCGGTGTGAAAAAAAGTTGAATCGCCGATAAACGCGAAGTGATGAGTGTCAGGTTCGGCTCTTTGTAAACCCTGCGCGATTGTAATACCTGCGCCCATGCAAACGCAGGTGTCAGTCATACTGAGCGGAACAACGTTTCCAAGCGTATAACATCCGATGTCTCCCGAGAAGACGGCGCTTGTGTTTTTTGCAGCTTCTTTTACCGCGAAAAAAGACGCTCTATGCGGACAGCCCGCGCATAACACAGGCGGGCGAATGGGCAGAGCGGGAGAAGATAATGAAGAATTAGGAATGTTGAATGTTGAATTGGGAGTGAGGGTTGAGGGATTTGCGTTTATTGTTTGCGAGCTTTGCGTTTTTTGATCCGGATTTATAGAGGCATCAAAAAATATTTTGATGGCGTTTAACGCGCTGTCGGGAGAATTTTCTCCGGCTATTTGGATATGACCCGTACCCTTGCCTAGTATTTTTACTTTTAATTGATGAAGACCGCAAAGACGGAGCAGCTCGTTTTCGATTACAGGATCAAGCTCTTCGATGACAAGAACTTCATCAAGTCCGCTTAAGAATTCAACAGCAAGTTTGTCCGGAAACGGATATGCCGAAATTTTTAAAAGTTTATAATCAATATTTTTAAATTCGTCCGAAGCAAGAGCTTCTAAAGTGTAAGCGTAACTTACTCCGCCGGAAATAATGCCCCGCGCATTGTTATCTTTTATACTATGCCGGGTTAAAATATTATTTTTATATTTTGAAAATTCCTCGCTCATCTTTTTCAGGTTATCTTCGATCTTGAATTTATTAGCATAAGTCAGTTTTGGGAAAATTACCCAGCGCGGATCTTTTACAAAACCACATGGTTTAGTTCTTGGCAGATCGTCTAATATTTCGACAGAAGCGCAGGAGTGGCAAACGCGCGTAGTGGGGCGGAAAAGCACAGGCTCTCCGTATTGTTCGGAGAGAGCGAAAGCGTCGGCGATCATTATATAAGCTTCTTCGGGCGTCGAAGGATCAAAGAGCGCCAGTTTAGCGTGCTTTGCAAAATGACGCGTGTCCTGTTCAGTCTGAGAAGAAATCGGTCCGGGATCGTCTGCGACAACAATAACCATGCCGCCTTTTACGCCGAGATAATTTAAACTCATCAGCGGATCGGAAGCGACATTGAGACCGACCTGTTTCATTGTCACCATAACGCGAGCGCCGGCGAACGCAGCGCCTGCCGCAACTTCCAGCGCAGTTTTTTCGTTGACAGACCACTCGATATAAATATCGTTGATATAAATATCGCCGATATAAATATCGTTGCAATTATTACGATTATCAGAACCGAGGCTTTCATTATACTTCGCGACAGTTTCCAGCACTTCAGTCGAAGGAGTGCCAGGATATCCTGTTACTACGCTGACACCGGCGCGTATCGCGCCGAGGGCAATCGCTTCATTGCCCATCAGCAATTTTTTAGGCATTATAAAATCACCTTCATATCATTCAGCAATATTTTTTCTTTTTAAATTTATCATTTTCAAAATGACGACTAACAATGCGCCGGCAGCGGCAAGAATACCGAGAATTATAAATTTTGCGGCTTGATCATCAATCTTATTAATAATAACAGGAAAAATAAGCGCTGACAGCATAAAACCAACCATGACTGCGCCGTAATTAGAACCAATATTTTTTAATCCGAAATTCTCTGATGTAAGAACAGGGTAAAGTCCCGAATAACCGCCGTAACAAAATGCGACAAGAGCAATAGTCACAATCAATACAGCTCCCTGCGCAAAACATAAAACAAACGCGCCAAGTGCGGTAACAGACAGAATGATAATATCAGCGTTTTCTCTGCCGATTTTATCTGACATAAAAGGCGCACAAAGCCTGCCCAGCGCATTTGCGATGCCTACAAACATTACAAGATATGTCGCGAATGACGCTATTCCCCTGTTTACGGCAAGGTCCTTAAGATCGGGATTAATAATGAAGAAAACCGATGTGCCGAACATCAGCGACAGCGCAATCAAATAGAAACGAAGCGTTTTAATTGTTTCGAGAGTCGTATACTGTTTGCCTATTAGAACTGAGGCAGTTGTGTTAGCTGATTCTGTTTGTTCAGGCATTTTAATAAAATTAAATAATAAAAGCACAGCCGCGGCAAACACGCCGGACAAGATCAAAAAAGTTTGATTTACATTCATATTATTATTTAAAACTGTAACAAGCGGAGCGAAGATAACAGTCGAAAGTCCGAACGCGCATACGCTGATACCGGTGGCTAAGCCTCTGTTCTGCGGAAACCATTTTTGCACATTAGAAATAATCGCATTATAAGCCGCGCCTACTCCAAAACCTCCGATCACTCCGTAGAAGAGATAGATTAAAAACACAGGAGCCTTTCCCGCCGGGATAAAAGCAGTCGCTAACATTCCTAAGGCGACCATAAGACCGCCAATCAATACTGTAAACTTTACTCCGATTTTCATCTGCGCTTTTCCGCCCGCTAAAATTCCGATAACAAAAAAACAAAGCATAAAAGAAGCCGTCAGTCCGACATCAGCCGGTAACCATCCGAAGTACTCACTAACAGGATTTTTAAATACGCTCCAAATATAAAGAATACCCAAAAACAGCTGCATAATACTTCCGGCAATTAAAACAATAATTCCTTTTTTTGTTGTAGTTGACATTGATTACTCCTTGAATTAACAGTATATATAAAAAAGATAATCGTGTCATCCGTCATTGACAAACCGGAAATATTCAGTATATTAAAAAAATGATTAAAATAAAAATTACTTATCTTGCTACAATAGTAATTTCAATCTTACTTTTAATAATCGGTCATAACATCGCTGTCCGCGGTATGATAAATATCCAGAATCCTTCGCACGAAACTGTAAGAGCGAAGGTGCAGAAAATAATAGAACGCGTCCAGCCTAATTTTGATTTTATTGATGATCTTAACGATATAGAAACATTCGCGCCGATCATGCAAGGCGAAAAAATAATTTTTGACGCGGTTATAACAAAAGGCAATAAAAAGGGCGAGCTTGTAAGAGCCGAACAAAATTACAGTTCGATGCTTAAAGGCAGATTAAAAGAAGTAAAAGAAGGCGATAATATTCTGTTGGTCGGGAATAATAAAGAATGGTATTTTGAAGGATACTTCCGCGTTAATAAATTAATTTTTCTTGGAATGATTTTTGTTGTATTACTGATAATTTTTGGAGGCGCAAAAGGATTTAACACAATTCTTTCGCTTAGTTTTACATGCGCGGCGATTTTTTCTGTTTTTGTTCCGGCGATTTTATCGGGTAAGAATATATATATGATGTCAGTTATAGTGTGCGTATACGTTATTGCAATGGTGAATTTGATAGTAATCGGTTATAATAAAAAAGCTATCGCTTCGATGACAGGATGCGCAGGCGGCGTTATCATCGCGGGTATTATAGCCGCAGTGATGGATAAAGTATTAATTTTAACCGGTATTGTCGATGAACATTCGCGTTATCTGATAAATCTTTCAGCTGACATTCAATTAAATCTTCACGCTGTGATTTTCGCCGGTATTATCATCGGGGCGATGGGCGCGATAATGGACGTATCAATTTCTATTTCATCTTCGTTATGGGAAGTAAAAGAAAAAGCGCCGCAAATAAAATTTAAAGAGCTTTTAAAATCCGGAGTAACGATAGGACGAGACATAATGGGCAGCATGGCGGATACATTAATTCTGGCTTACATCGGCAGCTCGCTTTCTATTGTATTGATACTGACTGTATTTTCAAATTCATTGCTGAGTTTAATTAACAGCGAAATGTTCGCGGTGGAAATTTTACAGGCGATGGCAGGCAGCATCGGGATTTTATTCGCAATGCCGCTGACAGCTTTCTTTAGTTCGCTTATTTACACAAAGAAAAAAGATCAATAACCTCTTGCTTTTGCTGCGGAAGAAATAAATTTAATATAATTCTCTTCTGTAAGTTTATTAATCAATTCGTTAATTACTTTGGAGTCATCATTACTCTCTGATAATAAAAAATACAGCGGTGTTTTTTTGCCGATGATATTTACATTTGCCCAAACATTAGAAAAATAAAATCCTTTCGGCGGAGCCGGCATCGAATTTTTCGCTATAACGCCGGCTATGATATCGGCTTTTTCTTTAATCCATTCACCTTCGTATGTATTCATTGAACGGCAGTCTTTGATAACTATTTGACGTTTACAGCGTTTTCCTATTTCCTGTAAAAAAGAAATTTCCAGTCCTTTCGGATTTCCGTTTACGCGTTTTAACACAGGCGGAAAATCCTGAGTTTTTTGGACATAAATAATTAATTGCTTTTCACCTAACAGTTCATGTTCGGGGATTTGGCTTCGCTCTGTGGTAAGCGCCGCCGCGGCTAGATTGACATAGACAATTAAAAAAGAGCGGACAGGATTAATAATCGGGTCGATAGCTATAAAAATTATAAGAACCGCTTCTACAGGGAGTTTTAGCGGCTCTAATATAATTCCAAGAAGAGGTAAAGCGGTTATACCCGATGTTCCCGCGGCGGCAGTACCCGCAATAATAACTCCGGCAAAAATAATTAAATAATGAACCGGCTGAAGCGTGACACCGTAGATTTGCACGGTAAAAAAAACACAAAGCGAAAAATAAAAAATATCTCCGAAGCGTCCCAGCGTCATCCCGAAAGGAAGCGTCAAATTTATTTCATCTGTATTAAATTTCAACTCACGTTCCATGGAATTGACGGCGGCAGGCAGAGCGGTCATTGAGTTCTGCGCGGCAAGAGAAATCATAATAGGCTCTGATAATACCGCCGCGGCTTTTAAAGGATTATGAACCGAGGACCTGATACAGATTATTATTGTACAAAGAATAAAAATTCCTGCCGCGCCTGAACCGAATAAAATAAAAAACTTTAACATAGAGTTAATGATTTGTAAATTAAACGAAGCGGCATACTCGGCGAGAAGACATATTAATCCGAACGGAAGCAGATACAAAACCCAGTTAATAATTTTTAAGAAAGCGTAAAATACCGCCGTAAAAAAATTAATCAGCAGGAGAGCGGATTCTTCATGAAGAAAACCTATCGCTGCTCCCATTATTAAAGAAAAAAAGAAAATCGCTAAAATGCTTCCAAGAGATAAAGCGTTAAAAATATTCGGCGGGATTAAATTAATAAAAAAATTATTAGTTTCGTTTAACGCCGGAACATTTATTTCAGATAACTGAATGTGTCCCGAATCTAATGATAAGCCGGGTCTACCTGTTATTCCCAAAACCATACCGGTTAAGGCGCACACAGCCATACAGATTAAAAAAACAACTATCATTCGTTTTATAACAGCGGCGGATTTTCTTGCGCGTATTAATTTACCAAGACCTGACGAGACAGCGCTGACCATTAATGGAATAACTACCATTTGTAAAAAGAATAAATAAAGTTTTCCGGGAAAAGAAATATAATGCAAAAAGCGGCTGCTGTCGATTTTTAAAAACGCCGATATTGGCAAATAATATAATCCGATTAGAACGCCGGCTGCCGCTCCGGTTAAAATAGTCACAGGATGTTTTAAAAATGATTTCTTCATTATTACGATCCTCCGTAGTGACGCTCAATCAGACTGTCAGGTGTCAATTCATTGAATTCATCTTCAAGGAAATCTCTGATAAAAATATTCAGCCATTCCTGAAGCAGCGGAGCGTCAGCGGAAACAGCCATCGATATCCTGTCGCGCTTATCTTCAAAATAAACAGGCTTTACAAACAAGAAAGCGTCTTTTATCTCGGTATTAGCGGTTAGTATTTCAACTTCACTGCGGTAAGCAGCCAGCAGCGCGCCATCTAATAAATTATCCATTATAATATCCCAGCTGTCAAAATTTTTAATATCAGCATGAGGAAAAAAAATCTTAACAGAATCTGAATAAGATGAATCTGCAGTTATTCCGATATTTCCGCGGAAATTATTTAAGAAAGCGGGTAATTCTTTTTCGGTTCCAATCTTCGCATATTCCAGCCTGTTAATTAAAACCGCGTGCTTGAAACTCATATAAGGAATCGTAAAACGCGCTTTTTCCGCGCGGTGCATTGTAAAAAAAATCCCGCTTAAACCGATATCGGCTTTTTTGTTAACTATTGTTTCTATTACTTCATCGGCTGCCGCCGAATCTCTGTTAAACGAAATCTTTACGCCGAGACGATTCGCTATTCTGTAAGCAAGCTCGATATCAAGCCCGATAAATTCGCCGGTCGTGATATCAGTATAATAAAAAGGTTTACAATCTTCCGCTGTCATTGCGAATGTAACATAGCCGCGGTCGATTATTCTTTTTATTTCCGGAGCGAGAGAAGGTTCGCTTTTTAACGGATTAGTTTCATATTGTTTATTTTCTTCTTTTAAAAGATAAATTGTCTGAAGAGGCGAATTGTAAACTGCGGGGGGCTTTTCAAATCTGTTATAAAATCCGCATGAAATAAAATTTATTACAAAAATAATTAATAAAAATAACCGGAAAATATTTCGGTTGATATTTATTAACATTGCGGGTCCTTCATCACTGTTCTTCGTTTAACAGTGACGAGAGCTCATTAAGAACCGCGTTTAATTCCATTTTTAGATTTTTTAAAAGAGGTTCCGTAACATTGTTCTGTCCGTTTTTAAGCAGAGCCTCAACGTCCGCAGCCGCTTTTTGCAAATTAGTTTTTCCAATCTGGGCAGAGTTGCTTTTTAATGAATGAACAAGACGGTACGCAGCTTCAATTTCGCCGGTATCAATTGATTTTTGAATATCATTAAATAAATTTTGATAATTCTTAACAAAAAACATTTTAAGCATATTACAAAATTCAATATCAGCTTCCAATAAAATGTCAGCTTCCGCCATGTCTATTCCTCCTCCGAAATAGGTTTAATATATTTCAAAAGATAATGCCAAAGTTCCTGCGATGTAAACGGTTTACCAAGACAATCCGCCATTCCGCACGATTTATAAATTTCCAAATCGTCAGACATTATGTTAGCTGTCATCGCAACAATAGGAATCCCTGCATCAAGTTTAATAATTTCAGACGACGCTTCAAGTCCGTCCATTACGGGCATATGCATATCCATGAAAACAAGATCAAACTGTTTCAGCTCTTTATTATTAACGCGTTCGTTAAATAAATCAACTCCGATTTTTCCGTTTTCGGCAATTACCGCTTTTATACCGACTCTCGAAAGATGTTCGCTGATAACCATTTGATTCATCACATTATCTTCGCACACAAGAATCTCGCCTTTAAACATCGGTTTTTTCATATCTTTAAGCGCGTTCTTCGATTCGGTTTTTGTTTCTTCGATAATATCGATTGCGTCAAAAACAAGATCAAAGCTGAATTTACTGCCGACACCCAAAACGCTTTCCACAGAAAGAACACCGCCCATCATTTCAATAATATTTTTTGTGATGGGAAGACCAAGCCCTGTACCGCCGTACTGACGCGTTGTTCCGGTTTCCGCCTGCGTGAAAGGATCAAAAACTTTTTTAATCTGCTCGTCCGACATACCGATGCCGGAGTCTTTTACTTCAAAATGCATCGTGATTGATTTCTGGCTTTCGGCGGTAATCGCAGCGTGAACTTTAATCATGCCGGTATTAGTAAATTTAATCGAATTGGAAAGAAGATTTACAAGAACCTGCCGCAGTCTTGTCGGATCACCTAACGGCAGCTTTCCGATACTGGGTTCCGCGTAAAAATAAATAGCGATTCCTTTTTCTACAGCTTTAGGCATAACAAATAAGCGGCAGCTTACGAATAACTCATGCATATTAAACGGAATTTTTTCCAATTCCATTTTGCCGGATTCAATTTTTGAAATATCAAGAATATCATTAATGATCTGCAAAAGCCATTCGGTATTCAATTTAATATTACTGAGATATTCTTTTGTCTTCTCGGGAAGATCGTCGTCTAACGCAAGCTCAGAGAAACCGAGAATACTGTTCATCGGCGTTCTGATTTCGTGGCTCATGTTTGCAAGGAATGTTGTTTTCGCGCGGCTTGCCGTCTGCGCCGTGTTTAATGCGACCTCAAGTTCTTTTTGAGACGCATTGAGTTCCACGGTTCGTTCTTTAACAAGCTTTTCCAGTATCATACCTTCGTTGCGTTTTTTCTGGAATAAAACAGAAAGCAAAACCAGCATGCACAATGACATAACCGACACAATAGCGAGAAGCGGCGTGCGCGCTTCTACAAGTTTGCGGCGGTAATCGTAAGTTTTTGTCATCCATTGTTCTGTAATTCCGTAAGTGTTAACCAGACCGAGCGCTTTATCAACAATAGAACATAAAACCGCTTCATCTTTATTAAAACCGAAAGTAGATTCAAACGGATAATTAAAAATTATATTTGCTTTGTAACCGGCTTGTTCATGAAAATGAGTATACATAAGAAGCCTTGAATGAGAGAGCATTAATAAATCAATCTCTCCTTTTTCCAAAGCTTTAAAACCGGCATCCATATTCACATACATTTTTAAGTCAGTATGTCCGGGGAACCAGCTTTTAAACATCATGCTTTGACCGGTTTCTTCAAGCAGTCCGACTTTCATAAACAACACTTCGTTTAGCTTAACGTTCCTGTAATCCATTCTGGATAAAAGCGCCGGACTGTCTTTAAAAACAGCGGTCTTAGGCCAGATAAAACGATCTTCTCTGTCTTTTGTGAATATCAATTCAGTGATCATCAATACTTCGCCGTCTTCGAGCATTTTTAAAAGAACAGACCACTGCGTGTTAGGTTTATTCGCGACTGTAAAAGATATGCCGGTAAGCAGTTCGATTTCTTTTAACACATCAAAAGCGATCCCCTGCCATTTTTTTTCATAATTATCATAAAAGCTGATAGGATATGTATCATATTCCGCGGCGAACGAGATGACAGGACTTTCTTTAATAAACGCGCGTTCTTCGTTTGAGAGCCGCATAAATAATTTATGCCTCATGTAATCTTTTTCGCCGGCATTATAAAGTTCTGTCAGATAACGAATGCCTCCGTTATCAATAACCTTTTGCATAACAGAAATTACCGGCGCAAGCCCGGCTGTCTGAGTAGACATCGAAACTTCTCCGTGAGTCATCGGGAAAATATTAAAAGACTCGATATCGGGATATGTATCGAAATAAGCTTCTACGCCTTCTCCGAAAAACGCGTCAACTTCTCCGGTTTTTAATAACTCGTAAGCCGCCGCAATGTTACTGACAAGAATAGTTTCAAATTGTTCACTTTTTAAATTTTCGGTTACATCATCAATAGTTGTGGATTCTTCTAAAAACGCGTAACGCGGAACGCGCATCGAAGCGATCACAGAAAGAGGCAGACTGTTTTCCAGCCGCATATATTTCACAGAACGTTCCGCGATTGGATCGGTCATATAATAAGTTTTTTTCCGCTCGTCTGTAGCGGTTAATTCGCCTGTAAAATGGATATCGCCGGAAGCAAGCCCGCTGCGAAGTTCATTCCAATTATAAATAGCCGGCGTAAATTTAATTTCAAATAAATCGGACAGCCATGAACAGACAAGCGCGGAAAAACCGCCGATTTCTCCGTTATCGCTGTAGAATGTTTCTTTTGTCAGTATCATACCGTAAACGAATGAATCATAATTTTTGCGCAATTCATCAATTGCTTTGATTTCATTTTCCGTTACACCGGGAACATTCCGAAAAGATGAATAAGAAAATTTTTTGTCTGCATATCCGCCGGAGGAATCCTTACAGACAGAAAATATCAAAGGCAAGAGCAGAACAGCGGAGACTAAAAAAATTAGTCGCGTAACCTTAAGCATAAAAAAATCTCCTTTTAATTAATCCGCGTCATTGAGCGGCTTTAAAAACTTTAATAAACACCGCCACAATTCCTGTGAGGTGAAAGGTTTCCCCAAACAATCAAGCATACCGCTTGCTTTGTAAACTTCTACATCATCGATCATAATGTTAGCTGTCATTGCTACCATCGGAATATCTAAATTAAGTTTTTTAAATTCTTCCGCCGCTTCAAAACCGTCCATTACAGGCATGTGCATATCCATAAAAATCAAATCAAACATTTTCTCTTCGTTTTCTATCCGCTTCTTTAATATATCAATGCCTACTTGTCCGTTTTCCGCGACAACAGATTTTAAACCTATTCTGGAAAGATGCTCGCAGATAACAAATTGATTCATCTCATTATCTTCGCAAACAAGAACCTCGCCGTATAATAGAGGCTTGCTTACTTCTTTAAAAACCGCTCTGTTTCCGTGATAATCATTTACGGTAATCGGAACTGTGTCAAACTTTAAATCAAAACTGAATTTACTGCCGACGCCGGGAGTACTCTCCACGGAAAGTTTTCCTCCCATCATTTCTATAATATTTTTTGTTATAGGAAGACCAAGCCCCGTACCGCCGTATTTTCTTGTTGTACCGCTTTCTCCCTGAATAAAAGGTTCGAAAATTCTATTGATTTGATCCGCCGACATTCCTATGCCGCTGTCTTTTACTTCAAAGTGCATAGAGATCATATTGTCTCTGCTGGAGGTAACATCGGAAAGAAGTTTTACCATCCCGGAGCTCGTGAACTTTACTGCATTAGAAAGCAAATTAACAAATACCTGACGAAGCCTTGTCGGATCTCCGACCGGTCTTCTGCCTACGCTCGGCTCGGCGTAAAAATGCAGAATGATTCCTTTTTCGATCGCTTTCGGCATTACAAGACTTCTGCACGCTATGAAAAGCTCGTGCATGTCAAATGGAATTTTTTCCAATTCCATTTTGCCTGATTCAATCTTTGAGATATCAAGAATATCATTGATGATTTGAAGCAGCCACTCGATATTTGTCCGAATCTTTTGAAGAAAATCTCTGGTTCTATCAGATGCGTCGCTGTCAAGAGCAAGCTCTGAAAAACCCATGATGCTGTTCATCGGCGTGCGTATTTCGTGGCTCATGTTCGCAAGGAAAATGGATTTTAATCTGCTTGCCGATTTCGCGGCTTCTAAAGCTGTTTCCAATTCTCTTTGATATAAATTTAATTTGGCAGTGCGTTCTTGAACAAGCTTTTCAAGTTTTATTCCTTCTTTGCGGTATTTTATAATTAAAATGAATAAGAGTATTAAAACAAAAAATATTAAAACGCAGGAGCCGATAAACCACGGCTGACGCGCATGCGCGATTTTTAATCTGTAATCGTAAGTCTGCCGCATCCAATAATTGGAAATCGACGCCGTATCAACCAATTTAAGCGCTTTATCAATTACAGAGCATAAAACAATTTCGTTTATATTTAAACCGAATTTTACGCTGACGGGATAATCAAAAATTATATTCGCTTTAAAATTCGGCATCTCAAGGTAATGAGTAAGATACAATAATCTTTTATAATTTGCCATTACCATATCGACATTACCGCGGCGCAAATCTTCAAACGCGTCTTCCGCGGAAACATATTCCGAAATATCCATATGATTGGAAAACCATCTTCTAAAAATCGCGTCGCTCGCGGTATTTTTCACAAGACCGATTTTTGAAAATAAAATTTCGTTTGTTTTTATATCAGGAAAATCAGCTTGAGAAATTAGCGCATAACGATCCGTCATCTGCACAGTTTCAGGCCATAAAAACAAACCGTATCGATCCTCATCCTGCTCCAGTTCCGGAATCAATGAAATTTCTCCGCTTGATAACATCTTATAAATTTCCTGCCAGCCTGTATTCTGATCGTTTACGCGTTCAAATTTTAATCCGGTATACAAAGAAATTTCATCAAGAATTTCAAGCGCGATTCCTTTCCATTCCTTATCATATTTATCATAAAAACAACCCGGATAATTTCCGGGATCAACTCCAATGCGAATAACAGGTTTACTGTCTATATACGCGAGTTCTTCATCCGTTAGCTGAAACCTCAATTTTTGAAACATGTATTCGTTATAACCTTGATTGTACATAGCTGTTATACCTTGATTGCCGCCGTTTTCCAGCACTTTTTCCATAATTGTAATAATCGGCAATAACTCGGAATCTTTTGTAGAAAGAGAAACAGGGCGATATCTTAACGGAAAAAAATAATCTGAAACAATATCGAAATTATGAAAAAAATTCGCTTCTGCCGAACTGCTGTAAAAGAACGCGTCTATTGTTTGATTTTTTAATGCGTTATAAACAAGATCGATACCGCTTAGAATGATCGGCACATAAGAGCCTTCTTTCAATTCGCTTGTTACTGTATTGATTGTATTTGTTCCTTCGATAAAACCGTATCGCAGCGGACGCTCATTGGAAATACTTTCCAACGACCTGCTTCCGGCAAGGCGGAAATACTTTATGGGACGAGAAGCGATATTACTTACCATATAATAGTGATTCAGCCGATCTTCTGTAGCGGTTAATTCGCCGGTAAAGGAAACCGCTCCTGTTTCCATGTAAGCAAGCAAGTCTAGCCAGTCAAACAGCATAGGACGGAACTGTATCCCGAAAAAACCCGAAAGCCAATTGCAGAATAAAGCGGTAAATCCTTTGACAATTCCGTTTTCATCTTCAAACGCTTCGGTACTAAGAGGCATCCCGTAAATAAAAACCCGGTTTTGTTTTTGTAACGATTCTATAGCTTTTATTTCATTATTTGTAATTCCGCGGACATCGCGAAACGAAACGGGCAGTTGAATTATATCCGCAGTATCCGAAGAAGATTTATAAAAATTATTTGCTTCAGCTTTTTCACAGCTTGGAATCAAAATTAAAGACAAAAAAACAAACAATAATAAACGAGCTTTAAAGCGCATAATAGACCCTTTTGTTAAACTCGGACTAAATTCAAAAACCTTTTCAATTATAGTGCGGTGTCAAATGAAAGACAAGATAAAAAATCATAAAATGACAATATTCATCTTTTTGTATATTTAGATTTTATATTGATATTTAATAAATTGATACTTGTTTTCTATGATAAATAGCGAAAATATGATTATTTAATGGGAAATATTCAAAATAATTCATTGATTTTTACCAGCCGATATGACAAGATGATGTATGCAAACAATTTTTGTGGTTGATGACAGCGGAATGAACCTTGTCGTGGTAAAAGACGCATTAAAAGATAATTACCGGGTGATGACTCTGCCGTCAGCGGCGAAAATGTTCAGCTTGATTGAAAAATTAAAACCCGATTTAATTCTGCTTGATGTTTTTATGCCGGAAATGGACGGGTTTGAAGCAATAAAATTATTAAAAAACAATGAGCAATACGCGAATATCCCTGTGATATTTCTTTCAAGCACAATTGACGACTCAATAAAAGAAAGAGGCGAAAAATCCGGCGTTGTTGATTTTGTTCTTAAACCTTTTGAAAAAGCTGAACTTCTTGAAAAGATCGCTAAGTGCCTTCAATAAGAAACGCCGATAATTCTTTGTGTTTTAAAAAAATTTTTGTCAACTCTATTAAATTTTACTTCATTTTAAACAAATTGCACATAACACAAAAAAAACGCCGGAAAACTCCGGCGCTCTTAAATAAATCAAAATTTATTTAATTAAAGACATTTGCAAGATTTGCTCGAATTAAAAGCGTAAACAGTACCATACATATACGTTCCTTGATCAGTAATACAACTATCCGTACACTGATAATAATTTGCAGCATACAAAGTATACTTACAATTATTCGCCCCGCCGGAAGTGCCATCACCTGGGCAGCCAAGATCACAGCCGATTAAGACCATCGCGCCTGCTAATATCACGCTTACAAGCACGATAATAAAAGCTTTGTTTTTCATAGAAACTCCTTTTTTAATTACCATCATTTTTTTGGTAATTTTAATTGCCTTATCAACGACAAGGTTTTATATAGAACCGAAAACGGCTTTATATACGAGAAAATGAATAATAAAAACGTAGGTATTTATTACGCATATTCACATGAAATGTACATAGTCAAAATATCACAAAATTCTATAAAAATCAATAGAAAAATCAAATTATTCAAAAAAAATTTCAATGTAATCAACAATCAGAAATGCAAAATTAAAACCTACGTTTTAATTAAATATAGTCTATACCCACTCTTGACATTTTTTCTCTTTTTGAATACGATAAGACCAGAAACAGCAAAGGCGCTGTGTCTGACGATCTGACCTGAAATGGTTGGGCAGCCGGATACAGCGCTTTTTTTATTTGGAGGTTGATATGAAAAAAGACATTACTGAGGTTTTCGGAAGCATGGTCTTTAATGACGCGGTCATGCAGGCGCGTCTGCCTAAGGATGTTTACAAATCCATGAGAAAGACGATTTCGATGGGTACGCATCTGGAGCATGATGTTGCAAACGCGGTCGCGAACGCAATGAAAGAATGGGCAGTGGAAAAAGGCGCAACACATTTTACGCACTGGTTCCAGCCGATGACAGGCACTACCGCGGAAAAACACGACAGCTTTATCTCGCCTTCAGGCGACGGCAGAGTTATTGTCGAATTTTCAGGCAAAGAACTTGTCCGCGGAGAACCGGACGCGTCGAGTTTCCCGTCAGGCGGACTGCGCGCTACTTTTGAAGCGAGGGGCTACACTGTCTGGGACACGACCTCTTACGCGTTCATCAAAGACGGAACTCTTTGCATACCTACAGCATTTTGTTCGTACTCAGGCGAAGCGCTCGACAAGAAAACTCCGCTTCTGCGTTCGATGGAAGCGATCGATAAACAGGCGATGCGTATCCTTAAACTTTTCGGAAATACAAGCGCAAAGCGGGTAATCACGACTGTCGGTCCTGAGCAGGAATATTTTTTAATTGATAAGGAGATGTTTCTTCTGCGCCCGGATTTAATCTACACAGGCAGAACACTTTTCGGCGCACGTCCGCCCAAGGGACAGGAACTTGAAGATCATTACTTCGGATGCATCAAACCTAAAATCTCGGCATTTATGAAAGACCTTGATGAAGAGCTTTGGAAGCTCGGCGTTTACGCGAAGACAAAACACAATGAAGTAGCTCCGGCGCAGCATGAGCTTGCTCCGGTTTTTTCAACGACAAATATCGCCACGGATCATAATCAGCTGACGATGGAAATGATGAAGATCGTCGCGAACAGACACGGGCTTGCTTGCCTGCTTCACGAAAAACCGTTCGCCGGCGTTAACGGAAGCGGCAAGCACAACAACTGGTCAATAGGCACGGATACAGGCGTCAATCTGCTTGAGCCGGGTGACACTCCGCAGGATAACGCGCAGTTCCTTCTTTTCCTTGTAGCGGTGATTAAAGCGGTTGACGAGTATCAGGACTTGATGCGTCTGTCGGCGGCAAGCGCGGCGAACGATCACCGTCTCGGCGCGAACGAAGCGCCTCCGGCGATCATATCGATGTTTATCGGCGATGAGTTAAAGGAAATTCTCGACGCGATTGAATCAGGAAAAAGTTACGTAGGAAAAGAAAAACACGAAATGGAAATCGGCGTAACGGTATTACCGCACTTCCCCAAAGATTCAACAGACCGCAACCGCACTTCTCCCTTCGCGTTTACAGGAAACAAGTTTGAGTTTCGTATGCTCGGATCAACTTTCTCGATCGCAGGACCGAACATCGTTCTTAATACAATTGTCGCCGAAACATTAAATCAATTCGCCGATCAGCTTGATAAATCAAAAGATTTTAACTCCGACATCGCGGCGATTGTAAAAAAAACTTACACCGAACACAAAAGAATAATTTTTAACGGTAACAACTATTCCGATGAATGGGTAACAGAAGCGCAAAAACGCGGACTCTCAAATTTAAAGACAACAGTTGACGCTCTCCCGAAATTTATCGAAAAGAAAAGTATCGATCTGTTTGAAAAACATCATGTGTTCTCGGGGACGGAAATTCATTCGCGTTACGAGATCATGATGGAAGCGTATTGCAAGACTCTTCACATCGAAGCGCTTACGATGATCGACATGGTTAAAGGCGAAATAATTCCCGCGTGTCTGGATTATCAAAGAGAGTTAATCGATCTTCTAAGACAGAAAAAAACATACGGCGGAAATAATATCGACTGTACTCTGGAAGAACATTTCCTGAACGGAATCACAAAATTGTCGGCATGTCTTTTAACAAAGCTGACTGCTCTTGAAAAGACTGTTTTAGAATCTTCACAGGAAAGGGAAATACTCGCTCAGGCGACTTTCTACCGCGACAAAATTTTCACGGCGATGTCGGAACTGCGCCTCATTGTTGACGAGCTTGAGACGATGGTCGCGAAGAAGCACTGGCCGATCCCGACTTACGCAGAATTGCTTTACAGTGTAATATAGAGGGAAATTATTTTTCGGGGTATTCATGACAAAGTATATTTTTGTAACAGGCGGAGTTGTCTCAGGTCTTGGCAAGGGGATTACAGCCGCGTCGCTTGGGAGGCTTCTCAAGCAGCGCGGGCTTAAAGTCGCCGCCCAAAAACTCGACCCTTACATGAATATCGATCCCGGAACAATGAGCCCGTTTCAGCACGGCGAAGTTTTTGTCACCGATGACGGAGCGGAAACAGACCTCGACCTTGGTCATTACGAGCGTTTCATTGACGAAAGCCTGACCAAGCTGAGTAATTTAACTTCCGGAAAAGTTTACTGGAGCGTTCTTGAGAGAGAGCGCGCCGGTGAATATCTCGGCGGCACTGTGCAGGTAATTCCGCATGTCACCGAAGAGATTAAAAGATTTATTTATAAAGGCGCCGAGAACAGCAAGGCTGATATTTTGATTACCGAGATCGGCGGCACTACCGGCGATATTGAAAGTCAGCCGTTTCTTGAAGCGATAAGGCAGATTTCTCTTGAAAAAGGAAAAGAAGACTGTCTTTTTATTCACGTAACGCTGGTTCCGTATTTAAAAGCTTCGGGCGAGCATAAATCCAAGCCTACTCAGCACTCGGTTAAAGAACTGCGCGCTCTTGGTATTTCACCTAACGTAATTGTAGCGCGGGCGGATGAACCTATCAGCAAAGATATCAGAGATAAGATATCGTTGTTTTGCAATGTTAAACAAGACTGCGTTATCGAGAACATTACGGTTTCATCGCTTTACGAAGCGCCGCTTTTTCTGCACGACAACGGACTTGATAAAGTAGTCTGCCGCGAACTGGGGTTGAATGATATTCCGGAAGCGAACTTGAATGAGTGGCGGAATATGACGCGTAAAATCGCGTCCCGCACAAAGGAAGTTAAAATCGCTATTGTCGGGAAGTACGTTAAACTACATGACGCTTACATTTCGATAATCGAGAGTTTGAATCACGCCGGGTTTGAGGCAGGCGCTAATATTAATTTATGCTGGGTGGACAGCGAAGATGTTACAAAAGATAATACCGGTAAAATTTTCGAAGGCGTTAACGGAATGATCGTTCCCGGCGGATTCGGCGACAGAGGCATCGAGGGCAAGATAGCAGCCTGCAGATACGCAAGGGAAACAAACCTTCCGTTTTTAGGAATATGTCTTGGAATGCAGGTCGCTGTTATCGAGTTTGCGCGGAATGTCTGCGGGCTGGAACGCGCTAATTCCGGCGAGTTTGACGTGACGTCGCCTCATAAAGTTATCGACATTATGAAAGATCAAATCGGCATGATTGGAAGCGGCGGAACAATGCGTTTAGGCGCGTATCCCTGCAAACTCGCAATTAGTTCTGTTATGCGAAAGCTGTACGGCGCCGATAAAATACAAAGCGAATATATAATCAGCGAGCGGCACAGGCACAGGTTTGAGTTTAACAACAATTACCGCGAAGTGATGACAAAAGCAGGCGTCACAATCTGCGGAATGTCACCTAACGAGAATCTCGTTGAAGCAATTGAGCTTTCGGATAAAAAGTTTTATATCGGCGTTCAGTTTCACCCTGAATTTAAAAGCCGTCCGAATAAACCTCATCCTTTATTTTTGGAGCTTGTCAGGACGGCATTGTAAAATTATTGTTTTGAAAAAGTAATTAAAGACGGCGTTGCCGTTTCACACAAAGGCGTGTGTTTTTTTGCAAGCGTTAAAATTAACGCAAGCGAGAGACACACGCCGTTTTTTTTTTGGAGGACTTGTATGGACATGTCACTTTGGTTTCTAGTGGGCGTTGCATTAGTATTCTTTATGCAATGCGGATTCGCGATGCTGGAAGCGGGTTTTACTCGCGCGAAAAACGCCGGAAATATCATCATGAAAAATTTGATGGACTTCGGACTCGGCGCAATTGCTTTTATGCTGCTTGGCTATTGTCTTCTTGCGGCGGAAGATTATGTGTTCGGACTTATCGGAATTCCCAATCTGGGCATCTTCACCGATTTTTCCGCGTTTAACAGCTCTGATTTCATATTCAATCTTGTATTCTGCGCAACAGCGGCGACAATCGTATCAGGCGCAATGGCGGAACGCACAAAATTCAGCGCGTATTGTATTTACAGCATCGTGATCAGCGCGGTAATTTATCCAATCGAAGCGGGATGGGTGTGGAACTCGGAAGGCTGGCTTTGCAAGTTAGGATTCATTGACTTCGCAGGCTCAGGCGCGATTCACATGGTCGGCGGTATTTCCGGATTCCTCGGCGCGGCGTTTCTCGGCGCTCGTGTCGGCAAATATACAAGCGATGGAAAAGTACGCGCTATTCCGGGTCACAGCTTAACGTTAGGCGCATTAGGTGTATTCATTCTATGGTTCGGATGGTACGGTTTTAACGGCGCAGCGGCAGGAGACGCGGGAGAGCTTGGTTCAATCTTTGTAACAACAACAATTGCCGCTACATCAGCAGCTGTCGCAACAATGTTTTTTACATGGATTAAAAACGGGAAACCTGATGTTTCAATGTCGCTTAACGGCGCTCTTGCGGGACTTGTAGGTATCACCGCGGGATGCGCGAATGTTGATGCAATCGGCGCTTTAGTAATCGGTTTATGCGCCGGCGTTCTTGTTGTACTCGCTGTTGAATTTATCGACATCAAATTAAAAGTTGATGATCCTGTCGGCGCAGTCGCAGTACACGGAGTTTGCGGCGTGTGGGGAACTGTCGCAGTTGGTTTATTCGCGGTAGAAGGCGGATTATTCTACGGCGGCGGCGCCGGATTACTCGGCGTGCAGTCGTTAGGCGTAGCCGCGATTGCAGCTTGGACTTTCGCAACTGTCGGTTTAACATTTTTTATTATAAAGAAACTTAACGGTCTTCGCGTATCAAAACAGGAAGAAATTTCCGGTTTGGATATTTCCGAACACGGACTCACTGCTGCTTACGCTGACTTCATGATTTCAGGTGTAAAGGCGGATGATTCATCATCGGCAGGAACAGTTGCGGCAGACGCGGCAATTCCTGTTGTAAATAATTCAAAACCGGGTTCGAAGATGACAAAGGTTGTTATCATTACAAAGCAGAATAGATTCGACGCATTAAAAGCAGCCTACGATAAAATCGGCATAACCGGCATGACAGTAACACAAGTGCTCGGATGCGGCATGCAAAAAGGCGCGAAGGAATATTACCGCGGCGTTCCTGTTTCATCACAACTTCTTCCGAAAGTAAAGATCGAAGTTGTTATCTGCAAAGTTCCGCTTCAGCTCTTCATCGATACAACAAAGAAAGCGCTCTACACCGGAAATATCGGCGATGGAAAAATTTTCGTCTACGATGTAGAAAATGTAATTAAAGTGCGCACCGGCGAAGTAGATTACGACGCGCTGCAGGATAACGCTTAAGAGGATTTATTTTATGTCGATTGATAAAAAAGTAAGCACGGGGCTTTCAGGACTCGATCAGGTTATTGATCAATTACGGTTAGGTGACAATGTTGTCTGGCAGGTAAATTCAATCGAAGATTATTTGAAAGTTGTGCGCCCTTATATCGATCAATCAAAAAAAGACGGGCGGAGGCTTGTATATTTCAGATTTGGCAATCATCAGCCGATTATGAGCGATGATGAGCCGTCTGTTGTATACAAGCTTGACGCGTCTGTTGGTTTTGAAGGTTTCGCGACACAGATTCATGATTTAATTGACAAAGAAGGTCTAAAGGCGTTTTATGTTTTTGACTGCTTAAGCGACCTTCTGCAATTCTGGTATTCGGATTTAATGATAGGAAATTTCTTTCGCGTAACGTGTCCTTTTCTTTATATTCTTGATACTGTCGCTTACTTCGCGCTTCTTCGCGGAGTTCATACTCATTCTACAATCGCGCGTATCCGCGAAACAACTCAGCTGCTTTTGGATCTTTATCATGTTGATGATAAACTTTACATTCATCCGCTTAAAGTCTGGGAACGTTATTCGCCGACAATGTTTTTTCCTCATTTAATTGAGGAAGATAATGTCGTTCCAATTACATCAAGCGCGGACGCGGCGTCTCTTTTTTCCGGTCTGGGGCAAAAAACAAAAGCGCGCGATTACTGGGACATAATGCTGGAAAAAGCGCATAACGTCCTTGATGAAAGCGAAGAAGAACAGCTCCAAATGAAAAAACTCCTAATCAGTTTGATTATAGGCAGAGAACCGCGCATCACAGAACTTGCCGAATCTTATTTTACGTTACGCGACATTCTTGACATAGCCTCGCGCGAAATCGGCTCAGGTTTTATCGGCGGAAAAAGCGTCGGAATGCTGTTAGGCAGAAAAGTTACAGAAAAAGATATGCCGGATATACAGGATAACTGGGAACCGCACGATTCATGGTATCTGGGATCAAATGTATTTTACACATACATCGTGCAAAATGACTGGTGGGATTTACGCTGCAGACAGAAAACGCCCGAAGGATATTTTTCGCTGGCTCCGGAGTTAAAAGAAAAACTTTTAAAAGGAAAATTTCCGGAAGTTATCCGCGAACAGTTTTATCAGATGATGGAACATTACGGATGGTCTCCGATAATAGTAAGATCAAGCTCATTACTAGAAGATAATTTCGGAAACGCGTTTGCCGGAAAGTACGAAAGCGTTTTTTGCGCTAACCAAGGCACGCCTGAGGAACGATTCGAAGCTTTCGAACAGGCGGTTCGTACAGTTTACGCAAGCGCTATGAGCGAGGACGCTCTTGTTTACAGGCAAGGACGCGGACTTGAAAATAAAGACGAACAAATGGCGATTCTTGTACAGCGCGTTTCCGGTGATCATTACGCATCCGAAGGATGCGGCAGCGAACTATTTTTCCCGCATGTCGCAGGAGTCGGTCACTCTTCAAATCTTTATGTGTGGAACAAAGATATGGACCCCAAAGCGGGAATGCTGCGGCTGGTTTTCGGTCTTGGAACCCGCGCCGTGGATCGAGTCAGCGGAGATTACGCGCGTCTTGTTCCGCTTGATCAGCCGCAAAAAGGTCCGCCTGTTCATTACGGCGATGAAAGAAAATTTTCTCAGCATAAATGCGATGTTTTAAATTTAAAAGAAAACAAGATGGATGAAGTAAACGCCGAAGACATTTACGCGCAGGAATTAAAAACAAACAAAGAAACTTTTTTTAGTATTGATAACGCAATGCTCTCGCGTATGCATGAACTGGGAAGACAGGTTACAACAAAACCTGTTATTCTTGATTTTAAAAAACTGTTAGGCGAAACTCAATTTCCGCTTTTCGCGAAAAAAGTAATGCACTCGATAGAAGCGGCTTATAATTATCCTGTCGATATAGAATTTACAGCTAACTTTAACAAAGACGGAAATTTCAAATTCAATTTATTGCAATGCCGTCCTCTGCAGACAAAAAGAATAGGTTCCGATTCCGCATTAAACGCGCAAGACTTTGTTATTCCAAAACCAAAAAAAGAAAATATTTTCTTTTCGTCTTCCGGGAATTTTATGGGAGGCAATATCCGCCTGACTTTGGATTATGTTATTTTTGTAAAAGCCGAACAGTATCTCGCGCTTTCGGAAAATGACAAGTATCAAACTGCTCGCGTAATCGGCATGATAAATCAAAAATTAAAAGGCAGCAGTATAATGCTGATAGGACCCGGCAGATGGGGAACTACAACTCCGTCCCTGGGTGTGCCTGTTCATTTCAGCGAATTATGCAACATGGCATGTATGTGCGAAGTTTCGTACAAGCAGGGCGGTCTAATGCCGGAACTGTCTTTTGGCAGTCACTTTTTTCAGGACATTGTAGAAGCGAATATTTTTTATGCCGCGATCTTTAACGGAGAGAATGATGTTGTTTTCTCGCCGGAATTGATCTTAAATAAGAACAACCTGCTTGATCAAACATTACAGCTAACGGATTCAAAATATTCACAAGTGATTCATCTTGCGCAGACAAAAGGGCTTACCTTACATTCAGATATTACAAATCAAGAAATTATTTGCTTCGAAAAGCCGTAAAAAATTGAAAACATTAATTTCAAGAACGCGTTAAAATCTAAAAATAAGAGTAAATCTTATACTGTTAACATATTGATATATTAATTAAAGCAAAATATAATTAAATGGTAATTGATAAAAGGAAATCTAAATGGAATTTTCAGATACAAATATAATACCTTATTTCCAGCCAATCCTTTGCGCTGCGGCAAATAAAATTTATTCCTACGAAGTTTTAGGACGTTATATTGATAATGACGGTAATATAAAATCGTTAGGCGCTTTTTTTTCAGATCCAAATACTACTCATAACGAAGCGTTAAGAGTTGATCGCATTATCAGAAGAAAAGCAATGGAACAGTACGCGCGGGAAAAACGAACTGAGTATTTATTTATCAATATAAGACTCGCATGGCTTGATAATTATATTGACAATCACGAAGAATTACCGACAATTCAATGGGCAAAAGAACTTGGAATTGATCCGCAGAATATCGTAATTGAAATTACCGAAGAAGAATTTGTTACAGAGGACGCTCACTTAAATATTTTATCGTATTACAAAAACGAAGGATGCCGAATAGCGCTTGATGATTACGGAAAGAACGCCAGCAATATTGACAGGCTTGCGGTTCTGCAGCCGGATATCATCAAAATCAATATCGATTATATTCACAAAAGCGAAACATCGCATCATTACCGGAAATATTTAAAATCACTGGCAATTTTTGCGGAATCAATGGGTATAGAGATTTTATACGAAGGAGTTGAAACGCCGCGGCAGTTAGAAATTTGCATGTCATCAAGAGGACGGCTTTATCAGGGATATTTAATCGCGCTCCCTCAGGCTTCAATGACGAACGCAGTTGTAGCTCACAGCGTATTTTCGGCGGCAGTTGATGAAGCGTATAAATCACAATATAAAAAATATACGCGTCTGGATTTATTAAAAAGTTATTTAGATACAAAAGTAGAAGTTTTTCTTTTAGAAAATCCGTGTTTTTACGAGAAAGAAAATATCGATGAATACCTTACAATTCTTTATCAGGATATACCGGCTATACGGCGGGTTTATATCTGCGATAAATCAGGAAAACAAATTTCATATAACTTTGAATGTAATAATAAAGAAATAAAATATTCCGGATTCTTGGGAAGCAATTGGGTTTGGAGAGGGTACTTTCAGGAAGCGATGGAAAATTTTATTTCGGGACAAAAAAGCGGTTTATCAACTTCGTACCGTGATTTTACTTCCAAAAAAAAGATTTATACTTATTTTAATGCAGTCACATCTGATGTTTATCTGTTTATCGATATAAATAAAATTCCGGTTGTATTTAATTAGATTGATTCCGGCGTATTCTTGATAAAAAATTTAAACATAAAAATTATTGAAAAAAATAATAATAAATCGTATACTGCATGAATGACTTGTGAAGAATCTTTAAAGATTATAAAAGAAGGCAATGCGCGTTACGTTGCAGGCACTCCGAAGCAGAGATTATACAGCTCTGTACGGGCGGATTTACTGGCGAAAGGGCAAAATCCTTACGCGGCAATTATCGGCTGTTCGGATTCCCGCACTCCGATGGAGATAATTTTTGACGCCGGATTAGGCGAATTATTTATAATCCGTTCCGCCGGAAACGTAATAGGAGAAATCGGATTGGGTTCTCTTGAATACGCGGTTGACGTTCTTAAAACTCCGATTATTATCGTTGTCGGGCATCAGCAGTGCGGAGCGGTAAAGGCGGCGATTCGGGGAGGTTATTCCAGTCCCATGATGCAGGTTGTTATTAATGAAATATGTAAATGTTCATCTAAGGATGTCTGCACCTGCGATCAGGAAGAAATAGAAAATAAAAATATCCTTTATACTTTATCGAAAATCGCTTCCAATATTGTTATTTCGAAAGCTGTAGATGAAGGAAGAGTAAAACTTTATGCCGCGAAATATTCGTTGGAAACAGGTGTTGTTACATTTTTTGATTAGGAAGTTAATCAACAACCCTATTGATCAAATAGTATTTTTTGGATACAACTAATATTGAACAAGGGCGTTCATCTGACCACCTAATTTTAGGTAATTTAATTATACGGTCAGGTGAACGCTTTTCTTATCAGGAGTCAGTATGAGAGAAGGTCAAGTCAGAATTCCGGCAGGCTGCGCGATTTCCGGCATTATCAATAAATCAGGAAGACGCGTAAGCGGCGAGGCGATTATCAATTCAATTTCCGTGATGCACGACCGCTCAAACGGTTTGGGCGGCGGTTTCGCAGCTTACGGAATTTATCCTGAGTACAAAGAATTTTACGCGCTGCATATTTTTTACGATTCGGTATCGGCAAAAAAAGAGTGCGAAGATTATCTTGAACGCCGTTTTGATATTATAAACCTTTCTAAAATACCAATTCGCAAGATTAAAGAAATTACAGACGAGCCGTTAATTTGGCGCTACTTCGTCACTCCCCTGCCGACAAAACTCGCGGACACTCAGCTTGACGAGCGAGCGTTTACCGTTAAATGCGTGTTCCGGGTTAACACAAGCATTAAAGGCGCGTATGTTTTTTCCAGCGGCAAAGATATGGGCTGTTTTAAAGCTGTCGGTTTCCCCGAAGATGTCGGACGCTTTTATAAATTGGAAGAATACGAAGGATGGTGCTGGACTTCTCACGGACGTTATCCAACAAATACTCCCGGATGGTGGGGCGGAGCGCATCCGTTCGCTCTCCTTGATTATTCGGTTGTGCATAACGGCGAAATTTCTTCTTACGACGCGAACCGCCGCGCCATCGAAATGTACGGCTACAAATGTACGCTGCAGACAGACACGGAAGTTATCACTTACATCATCGATTACCTGCACAGAAAAGTCGGGCTTACGTTAAACGAAATTGCGTCTGTCATCGCTGCTCCTTTCTGGCAGACAATCAGCAGAATGTCAGAAGAAGATAAAAAAACTCACGAGTATTTGCGCGTAATGTTCGCCGACCAGTTGATCACAGGTCCTTTCTCGATCCTTGTCGGTTTTGACAACGGAGCCGGCGAACGCGGACTTATGGCGTTAAACGACAGATTAAAACTTCGCAGCATGGTCGTCGGTGAAAAAGACGACACTGTTTACATGGCAAGCGAAGAAGCGGCTATCAGAATAATTGAACCTAACTTGGAAAAAATTTGGGCTCCCAAAGGCGGGCAGCCTGTAATAGTACAGGTAACAGATAACAAGTAGCTAAAGAGGAGAATTTTTATGCCTGTGAAATATTTATATCCCGATTATGAGATTACAAGAAATTACGATAAATGCATCTGCTGCCGCGCCTGCGAAAGACAATGCGCGAATGAAGCTCATGAGTTCCTTTCGGATTTAAACAAGATGACTTGCGATGACGCCAAATGCGTAAACTGCCACCGCTGCGTTTCGCTGTGTCCGACCCGCGCGCTAAAAATTATGAAGAGCGGCAACACATACAAAGAAAATATAAACTGGAACGAAAAAACGATAAATGAAATTTACAGGCAGGCGGATTCAGGCGGAGTGCTTTTATCCAGCATGGGCAACCCGGAAGATTATCCTGTTTACTTTAACAAAATTTTACTTAATGCGTCACAAGTAACAAACCCTTCGATTGATCCGCTGCGCGAACCGATGGAAACAAAAGTTTCGTTAGGCGCGAAGTTTCAACATATTGAAAGAAACGAAAACGGCAAATTAATCAACAACCTGCCGCCGCAAATTTCTCTTTCAATGCCGATTATGTTCTCCGCGATGAGTTACGGCTCCATCAGTTACAACGCCCACGAGAGCCTTGCCCGCGCTGCCGAAGAAATGGGAATTCTTTACAATACCGGCGAAGGCGGTCTGCACGAAGATTTTTACCGCTACGGAAAAAACACAATTGTTCAGGTCGCTTCAGGACGCTTCGGCGTTCATCCTCAATATTTAAACGCGGGCGCTGCAATCGAAATAAAAATGGGTCAGGGAGCAAAGCCCGGTATCGGCGGACATCTTCCCGGTAAAAAAATAGTTGATGATATTTCGCGCACCAGAATGATTCCCGAAGGAAGCGACGCGATTTCGCCCGCTCCTCATCACGATATTTATTCAATAGAAGATTTACGCCAGCTTGTTTTTTCTTTGAAAGAAGCGGTCGAGTATAAAAAACCGGTCATAGTAAAAATCGCGGCGGTTCACAATGTCGCCGCAATCGCCAGCGGCATCGCAAGAAGCGGCGCAGACATAATTTCGATTGACGGTTTCCGCGGCGGCACGGGAGCGGCTCCGACCCGCATCCGCGATAATGTCGGCATCCCGATCGAACTGGCTCTCGCAAGCGTTGACAAGCGTTTGCGCGACGAAGGAATCCGCGGCAATGTGTCGCTCGTTGTCGGCGGCAGTATTCACTCAAGCGCAGATGTTATCAAAGCTGTCGCGCTCGGAGCGGACTGCGTCTACATCGCTTCAAGCGCTCTCTTGGCGCTTGGCTGTCACTTGTGCAGAAGCTGTCACAACGGAAAATGCAACTGGGGTATCGCAACTCAAGTGCCGGAACTGATCAAGCGCTTGAATCCCGACATCGGCTACAAGCGATTAGTGAATTTACTGACAGCGTGGCAGCACGAGATAAAAGAAATGATGGGCGGCATGGGTATCAACTCGATCGAAAGTTTAAAAGGAAACAGAGCTATGCTTCGCGGCGTAGGACTCAACGAAAAAGAACTGGAGATTTTAGGAATCAAACACGCCGGCGAGTAGTTAATGCAGAATGATGCAAGAAGAGAGAAAAATTGTGCGTCAAAAGAGCAATAGTTATTTGCTTATAACGTCAGTATAACTTACAACTTCGCAGCCGCGATCGGTGAAAAGTTTTTTCGTTCCTTCTTCGCTTTTCTTTGTTCCGCCGCCGCCGGAGATCATTATAATTTCAATTTTTTTACCGGACGGAATTAACTCTGCAATATTATTAAACACAGGCGCGGGATGACCTGCCCAGACAGGAGCCATAACAATAATTTTTTCGTAAATTGAAAGATCGGTATTAATAGGTTTAATTTTTGTTTTTTTTCTGCCAATCGACTTTGGACAACCGATAAAAAAAGCTCCGAACATTGTCGTCCTTTTTAAATCGCACACGCTTTCAATATCGGCACCGAGTTCTTCCGCTTTTTTCGACGCGAGCGTTTCTGTTTTTCCCGACCAAGAATAATAAAGGATGATTGTTTTCATTCATAACCTCCATGGTTAACTAATGATAATTAATAATATAACAATCATCAAGTTAGCTGCTAGAGTTAGCTGCATACTTGACTAACCTTATTATCCAATGTAAGATAAGCTATTCTAAAGATATCTTTCCCGGAGGAAATCATGTCAGAAAAAGTTTTATATACCGGAAAATCAAAAACCGTATGTGAAGGACCGGATAACGATAGTTATATACTCCGTTATAAAGATACAGCAACCGCTTTTAACGGAGAAAAAAAAGAAGATATTTCCGGAAAGGGAATGTTGAACTCTGCAATATCAAATATTGTATTTGATCATCTGATGAAAAACGGAATTGAAACTCATTTAATAAAAGTAATCGATGAAACTTCGGCGGTTGTGAAAAAAGCCGAGATTGTAATGGTGGAAGTAATAGTCAGAAATGTCGCCGCGGGAAGTTTTTCTAAAAAGTATGGCGTACCGGAAGGAACAGAGTTAAAAAATATCACAACAGAATTCAGTTTAAAGAGCGATGAGCTCGGCGACCCGATGATTAACAACAGTCAGATTACAGCGCTCGGCATCGCAACGGCGGATGAACTTTCGTTTATGACTTCTCAAGCGTTAAAAATAAATGACCTTATGTGCGAGCTGTTTTCAAAAATGGGAATACGGCTTGTCGATTTCAAACTTGAGTTCGGCAGATATAAAGGAAAAATAATTTTATGCGACGAGATATCTCCCGATTCATGCAGATTCTGGGATATCAAAACAAATAAAAAACTCGATAAAGATGTTTTCCGCCGCGATCTCGGCGATTTACTGGAAGGTTACCGCGAGGTTTTAAAGAGATTGCAAAATGCCTAAAGACAGAATGTCTTCGGACGGAATGTCCGAAGGCGTAACATCTTCCCGCTACGAAAATCCGTTATGTAAAAGATACGCAAGCGCAGAAATGCAAAAAATTTTTTCCGACGATTTTAAATTTTCGACATGGCGCAAATTATGGATTGCGCTCGCCGAAAGCCAAAAAGAATTGGGACTTAATATAACAGATGAACAAATAGAGGAGATGAAGTCAAATATCTTCAATATAAATTATGATACCGCCGCAAAATACGAAAAAGAAATAAGACATGACGTGATGGCGCATATCAAAGCGTTCGGAGATCAATGTCCTAAAGCTATGCCGATAATTCATCTTGGCGCGACATCCTGCTATGTCGGCGATAACACCGATATCATTGTGCAGCGCGCCGCTCTTCTTGCAGTAAAACGCCTTCTTGTAACAGCAATCGAAAAAATTTATCAATTCGCGGATAAAAATAAATCTTTACCGTGTCTTGCGTTCACTCACTTTCAAGCGGCGCAGCCGACAACTCTCGGAAAACGCGCGTCATTATGGCTGCAGGATTTAATTTTCGATCTTGAACAGCTCGATTTTACTTTAAACAATTTAAAACTCCTCGGCTGCAAAGGCACAACAGGAACATGCGCCAGCTTCATCGCTCTTTTTGACGGCGACCACGAAAAAGTTAAACAGTTGGAAAAAAAAATCGCCGCGAAAATGGGTTTTGAAAAAGTGTACGCAGTCAGCGGTCAGACTTATTCGCGCAAGATCGATTATTACACATTGTCCGCTCTGTCCGGCATCGCTCAGAGCGCTTACAAATTCTCAAATGATATCCGGTTAATGTCGCACTTAAAAGAAATTGACGAGCCTTTTGAATCAGGGCAGGTCGGCTCCAGCGCGATGGCATACAAGCGCAACCCAATGCGAAGCGAACGAATAGCGTCCCTCGCTCGTTATGTGACAGTGAATGCGCTGAATCCCGCGCTTACGGCAAGCGCACAGTGGTTCGAACGCACTCTCGATGATTCGGCGAACAGACGCATCGCCATCCCTGAAGCATTCCTCGCAATTGACGCAATTTTAATGCTGATGATTAACATCGCGGGCGGCGCGGCAGTCTATCCGAAAATAATAGAAAAACATTTAAACGAAGAACTCCCTTTTATGGCGACAGAAAATATTTTAATGCACTGCGTAAAAACGGGCGGAGACAGACAGCATCTCCACGAAAGGCTCCGGCTGCACTCGGTAGAAGCGGCAAAACAAATAAAACTAAACGGCGCGGAAAATGATTTAATCGACCGTATCGCGGATGATTCATCTTTTGGCGTAACACACGAAGAATTGAAAAATCTATTAAACGCGGAACAATTTACCGGAAGAGCGCGGCAGCAGACTGAAGAATTTTTACAGGAAGTTAAAATCATTCTTGACGCAAACAAAGAATTCCTCGGCGCACAAGCAAGCATTTCGGTCTAGTGTCATGTAAAATACAAAAGACGAAATGTAATGTTAAGTTAATTCCTTGCGCAGTAAGGAATTAGCGCAATTTGTTATACTGGAAACCGAATTTTGCATGACACTAGGCTTGACCTGTTTCAATATTTAAGATATAACTAAAATTGAACAAAGGCGTTCACTCGATTATTTAATCTTGATCATGTTAAATCCCTTGATATTAAGATTAAGTAATAAAGTGAACGCCTTTTCTATGTTAAGGGGAAAAAAATGCTTACTGCAATTGTCGGAATTAACTGGGGAGATGAAGGCAAAGGACGAATGGTCGATTTGCTGTCGGAAGGTTATGACATAATCTGCCGTTATCAGGGCGGAAATAATGCCGGTCACACAGTTGTTAACGATAAAGGAAAATTTATCCTGAACCTTTTACCGTCCGGTATTTTGCGCGACGGAGTTGTCAATGTTATGGGCAATGGAATGGTGATTGACCTTGAGCATCTTTACGGCGAAATTTGTAAGTTAAAAGAAAAAGGAATAAAAGTTACCTCCAGTAATTTGAAAATCAGCGACAAAGCCTTTATCTGCATGCCGTATCATAAACAACAGGACATACTCGAAGAAGAGAGACTCGGCGATCAAAAATTCGGCTCGACAAAACGCGGCATCTCGCCTGTGTACGGCGATAAATATATGAAGAAGGGTCTGCGGATGCTCGACCTTTTATCACCGGATACGCTTGAGCAAAAACTCGAAAGAATTATTTCGTGGAAAAATATGACATTAACAAGTTACGCGAAAAAACACGAGACTCATGTTTCCAATATTTTACCGGCTCTGCTTGAATATGCGGAGAAACTCAAACCATTTATCACAGACACGACCGAATTTTTAAATAATTCAATCGCCGGCAAAAAGAAAATTTTATTTGAGGCGCAGCTCGGAGCGTTACGCGACATTGATTACGGAATATATCCTTACACAACATCGTCGCAGACGCTTGCGGCTTACGCGCCGATCGGAGCCGGTATTCCGGGAAAAAAAATCGATAATGTAATCGGAGTAATGAAAGCTTACTCAAGCTGCGTAGGCGAAGGACCGTTTACAGTCGAAATGACCGGCGATGACGGAAACGCGTTGCGCGAAGCGGGCGCTGAATACGGAGCAGCGACAGGAAGACCGCGCAGAGTCGGCGCGTTTGACATTCCGGCGAGTAAATACGGAGTAATGGTTCAAGGAGCGAATCAAATCGCTCTTACAAAACTCGATGTGCTTTCGTACATGAAAAAAATTCCTGTCTGTACCGCTTACGAAATTAACGGAAAAAAAACCGGCAGCTTTCCTTCCGGCGATAAACTCGTCAAAGCGAAACCTGTTTACAAATATCTGGAAGGTTTTAAAACTGATATCTCCAAGTGCCGCAAAATGAAAGACCTCCCGGACGCCGCGATAAAATATATCCGTTATCTGGAAACCGCGGTCGGCTGCCCGATCAAATATGTTTCAGTCGGCGCCGGCAGAGGCGAGTATCTAAAAATGAAATAAGGTGATTATATGAAAAGAGTTTATGTAAATGAGAAATGGTGTTTAGCCTGCCATCTTTGCGAGTATTATTGCGCGTTCGCGGGCAGCAGCGAAAAAGACATGGCGCGTGCGTTAAAAGATATAAAAATACGCCCGAAAATTAAAATTGAAGAAAAGGATGGAGTCAGCTTCGCAGTTTCATGCCGTCATTGTAAAGAACCGTATTGCGTAAAAGGCTGCATCACGGGCGCACTTACGATTACAGGTGGCGTTATTACAATCGATCAAAAAAGATGCGTCAGCTGCTTCACATGTATTTTAAGCTGTCCTTTCGGAGCAGTCTCTCCTTCCGAAGACGGAGCTGTTGAAAAGTGCGAGCTGTGCGTAAAAAATTCCAACGCAGGTTCCAATACAGATTCCGGAGAAATAATACCGGCATGCGTCAAAGGCTGCCCCAACAACGCAATTGTTTTTGAAGAGCGAGGCTGACATGAAATACGTAATAATCGGCAATTCGGCGGCAGGAATAGGAGCAGTTGAAGGTATACGCCAAATCGACAAACAAGGCGAAATAACAATCATCACAAACGAGGCTCATCACACATATTCGCGTCCTCTAATCTCATATTTACTTCTTGGAAAAACAACAAAAGAAAAAATGAAATACCGCGGCGAAAATTTTTACAAAGATAATAATGTAAATTTATTAACAAGCATCAACGCCGATAAAATCGAAGCTGATAAAAAAATTGTCTCTCTCTCAAACGGCGGCAATGTTCCATACGACAAACTTCTGGTTGCATCAGGTTCATCTCCCTTTGTTCCGCCGTTTGAAGGTTTAGACACAGTAGAAAATAAAGTTACTTTTATGAGTCTTGACGACGCTCAAAAACTTGATGATATGCTTTCAAAAAAATCTGATGCCAAGGTATTGATAATCGGCGCCGGTTTGATTGGATTAAAATGCGCGGAAGGAATCGCGCAAAGAGTTTCAAAAATTACTGTAGCGGACCTCGCGCCGAGAATTCTTTCCAGTATTCTTGACGAAGACGGCGCGAAACTTGTGCAGACTCATATCGAAAAGCAAAACATCGAATTTAAACTCGCGAACAGCGTAAAAAAATTCGACGTAAACAAAGCGATATTCGAAAACGGCGATACTATTGATTTTGACGCGCTTGTTCTAGCCGTCGGAGTGCGTCCGAACACTTCGCTGTTAAAAAATATCGCCGATATCGAACGCGGCATCATCGTAAACGGAAAATCAGAAACATCGGCGAAAGATATTTACGCCGCCGGAGACTGCACACAGACGCTTGATGTCTCAAGCGGACAAAATAAAATCATGGCGCTGCTTCCAAACGCCTACATGCAAGGCGAATGTGCGGGAATCAATATGGCTTCATCGCAGTTTTTGAAAAACCAAAATGCGGAAAGCGAAAAAAGTTTTGATAAAGCAATCCCGATGAACGCGATTGGCTTCTTCGGACTGCATATAATCACCGCGGGAAATTATACAGGCGAAAATTTTATAAAGAGCGGCGAAAATAATTATAAAAAATTATTTTACAGCGATAATAAATTAAACGGTTATATTATAATCGGGAATGTAGAAAAAGCGGGAATATATACCAGTCTTATCCGTGAGCGCACTCCGCTTGACTCAATCGATTTTGAACTGGTCTGCGAAAAACCCGGACTAATGGCGTTTACAAAAGAAGATCGAAAAATAAAACTCGGTTAATTCTTCTGACGAACCTTGATGTGCACTTCGCGAAGCTGCTGCTCGGTAACTTCGCACGGCGCGTTCATCAATAAATCCTGAGTGCTGGAATTCATCGGGAACGCTATTACTTCGCGGATATTTTCTTCGCCTGTCAGAAGCATGACAATTCTGTCCAGTCCGGGAGCCATTCCGGCATGAGGAGGTGCGCCGTAATGAAACGCGTTCCACAATGCGGGGAATTTTTTTTCTATGTCGGACTGGGTGTAGCCGGCTATCTCAAAAGCTTTTGTCATAACTTCGGGCAGGTGGTTTCGCACTGCGCCGGAAGAAAGTTCAACGCCGTTGCAAACAATGTCGTACTGCCACGCGAGAATATCCAATGGATTTTTTGTCTGAAGAGCTTCAAGTCCGCCCTGCGGCATGGAAAAAGGATTGTGTGTAAACTCGATGGCGCCGGAATTTCCCCCGAGCGAAGAATCTTCACACTCGCCGTACATCGGAAAGTCCACAATAAAGCACATTTCAAAACTATCTTTGCAAATTTTTAATTGGTTTCCAAGTTCCGTTCTGATTTTTCCGGCGAGACCGTCAACAATTTTCGGATCATCGGCGATAAAAAATAAAACGTCATTTTCTTTTAACGACATATTTTTTCTAAGAATCTTTTGTTTTTCTTCGCTCAAAAATTTTACGATAGGTCCTTTTAACGAGCTGTCTTCCGTTACAGAGATATAACCGAGCCCCTTCATTCCGATTTCCAAAGCGAAAGCTAGCATCCTTTCAAAAAATGATTTGGACTGCTTCGCCGCTCCCTGCGCGGCAATTCCCCGCACAGGAATTTTTTTGAAAGGCGCAAAATCTACATCTGCAAAAAATTGCGTCATATCTTCGATGATTAACGGATTGCGTAAATCAGGTTTGTCGGTTCCGTATTTTAACATTGACTCCGCATAAGTGATTCTTTGGAAAGGAGCATCGCTTACCGGCTTATCGGAAAAATTTTTAAAGACTGAATGTAAAACATTTTCGGCTACATTAAAAACATCTTCCTGTCCGGCGAAAGACATTTCAAAATCCAATTGATAAAATTCTCCGGGTGAGCGATCGGCGCGCGCGTCTTCGTCACGGAAGCAAGGCGCTATTTGAAAGTAACGATCAAAACCGGATACCATTAAAAGCTGTTTAAAAATCTGCGGAGCCTGAGGCAGCGCATAAAATTTTCCGTGGTGTTTACGGCTTGGAACGAGGTAATCGCGCGCGCCTTCCGGAGAAGAGGAAGTTAAAATCGGCGTTTGGATTTCTGTAAAACCAAGAGATTCCATTTTTGCGCGGAGAAAGTTTGTAACTTTGGAACGCAGTATAATATTTTTTTTTACATCCGGGTTGCGAAGGTCAAGGAAGCGGTGGCACAAACGCACTTCTTCACGCGTTTTTTTAGATTCGGAAATCTCAAACGGGAGCGAGTGAACAGCGCGGCTTAAAACATCAATTTTATCGGCGTGAACTTCTACAGTTCCAGTTTCAATTTTTGAATTGACAGTTTCCGCATCGCGTTTTTTTACAACACCGCTGACAGTGATAACGCTTTCTTTGCTGACTTTACATTCAGTGTGTAAAACAATTTGCGTAACGCCGAATTGATCGCGCAGATCAAAAAAAGAAACGCCGCCGTGATCGCGAATTGTATCAATCCAGCCTGATAATTTAACCTGCTGCCCGATACATTCGTCGCGAAGAGCTCCGCAGGTGTGTGTACGATACTGATTCATGGTTAAACTCCGAGTAAATTATGACAGGGAGTTTATTTCTTGTCAAAGGTGAAAACGCTCGGCAGCGACGGATCTTTTAAACGCTTTCTTGATTCTTCAAGATGATGAACTGCGCAGATATCATTCGGATTGTCAGTTATAACTTTTTCAAATCTCTCAACAGCCGTAGCGTAATCTTTCATGTGATATTTTCTAACCCCCGATTCAAAAATCGATTTTGTTTCGAGACGAATTTTCTTTTCAGCCGGCGGCAGAGCGTCAAACATATCAAATAAACCTACAACTTCATTAACGCCCGCTGCCTGCATCATACCAAGGAACCTGTAAGTAAATTCATTTTCATTTCCCGCAAGCTGATTCATCGTATCTCGCGTAATTAACAATCCCGATCCTGTCTGTTTAGAAAGACCTTCAACGCGGGAAGCGAGATTAACATTTTCAGAAATAACAGTGCTGGAAAGCCGCTCGTTCTCGCCGACAATTCCCATCATAACGTTTCCGGTATGCACTCCGACTCCGATGTTAATAACATCAACGCCGATCTCCACTCTTGTCTTCTCGTTAATAACAAGCGTTTGATACAACTCGATACCGGCGCGCACCGCGTCAATACCGTTTACAAAAAGCGCCATCGCAGCGTCGCCGATATATTTATCAACAAATCCGTTATGCTTGCGGATGATTGGTCCTGCGATGCCCAGAATTTTATTTATCAGCGTAAAATTTTCGCGGGCTGTCATCATTTCAGAATTAATCGAAAAATATCTGATGTCAAAAAATAACACGCTGATATTTCGCTGCACGTTATCGCCGAGTTTCATTTTTGTGATATCTGAAACTCCAAGTTGCTCCATAAACTGAACAGGCACGAATCTGATTGTCGATTCGTTTAAAGTTGTAATTCGATCAAACTGAAGTTGCAACTCTTCCGCCATGCGGTTAAGCCCCTGACCCACCTTACCTAGTTCATCAAGAGCTTTATAACGCACACGCTCGTTCCGGTTTCCTTCGGATATCGCATGAAGCACTGAAGCGACAGAAGACAATTGTTTTACAACAATAGAAACCATTATACCCAGCGCCAGAAGAATGATTACGCAAACAACCGCCGCGACAATAGCGACTTGGCTTTTTAATTTTGCGGTTGAAATTTCATAACTTGTCATATCGAGCCCGACCTCGAACATTCCGGCGACATCTCCGTCGCTGTTATAAATTAATGTATTGGCGAAAGTCCATGTGCCGTTAAATAAATCGGAAGTCTCCACAATCGGCTGTCCGCTTATCAGCGTTTCATAATCTTCATCATCAACTTCCTCGTCGGGGCGGAATAAATTATATTCCTCGCAGGAAATTACAATTACGTATTTCATTTTCGTGCCTTTATAAATCGCGGCGTAATACGATTGATTCCAAGGATCGGCATTGAATCCGACAAATTCTTTTACCTGCCTTGAAAGTTTTTTATATTCGGGAGTATGAAAATCTTTTATCGATTTAATTTTATCAAGCTCGTCACCGTCGATCATTTTTGCGGAGAGTGTCGCCATTGTGGTCATCTCGTCAAAAAGTTTTTGATTTATCTGCTCCGACATAACATTGAAAGTAACAGTAAACACAATGATAAATGCGATTATGAGCAGCGGAATTATTACGACAGTCATTTTAATAAACAGCGAAACATATCGATCTAAAATTCCGACGAACAGAATATAAATCCCGATAATGAACGCGAAGATTCCAAGTACGAAGAAAACTTGAACAATCGATATCCGAAATCTTTCCGAGAGAGGAAGCAAGAGCGCTTCGTCAAAAATTGTAAAATTCGATCCGTCGTAAAGCCACGCGGTCTCGCCGAAAACTCCTGCGAACGTGCCGCCGTGAAAACCAAAACCTTTAAGCGTGGGAACTTCTCCCTGTTCAATTAAAGGTTTGAAAAATTCTTCCGGCACTACTTTGTAATAATCGCTGCCAATAATTCTGAATAACGCATTGGAAGCCATATCAAAAAAAATAAGATCGTCGCCGTTCTCATAAAAAATATGCCAGGGAAGAATTCCGCCTTCATCAAGAATCCAATCAAACGAAGCGCGAAGCAAAGGCTCGCCGCCGTCCTTCACTTGATAAATATCACCGTCGCGCTGAACATAAACATAATTTTGAAAATCTTTTAAAACAAGCTGCGCGATTGAATAATCATGAACGCCGTCAGATAAAACGGACTGCCGCATCTCATCTCTGAAAGTATCATATTGATAAAGAGTTACGCTGTCCTGCTGAGTGCGCGAAAAAGTTAAAATATGGTCATCGCAATGAAAAGATCCAAACTGGTAAAAAAGCCGGGGGTTTGAATACACATCAAAATATTCAATGCTCAAAATATCTTTTACAAAATTACCTTTGTTATCATACCTTCTGATGATATCACGCTTCGTAAGCAGCGCGTTATACTCGGCTTCGATCGCATACACATAAAGGTTGCCGGCTTCATCAATTACACTGTCAATAATTCTGGTGTACTCTTTCATCTTGTCGATATCGATCGTGTAAATGATATTACCATTCGGCTTCATGCAAATTAAACGGAAAGAACCGTTATCAATTATGTAAACATTGCCGTCCTTTTCATATTTAGCGTTCGCCGAACCATTGATTAAAGTTGTCTGTTGAAAAGGTTTTGTTTTAAACATATCGAGATTAAATATACATAAAACTCCGCCGGTAAAAAAAACAACTATACATACAATTAATATTATCCATGCTGCTGATTTTTTGAGTTTTTTCATTTTCCACCTCTTTTAAAAATTTCTCTTTTTAAAACTTTCCCTTTTAAAACAATTTCTTTTACAACTTTCTATTTTAACATACTTTCTAATATTTTTTTAGCCAATTCCGGGTTTCCGCCTTTCCCTAATTCTTTCATAACCATACCCATCAAAAAACCGAAAACCTTTACTTTCCCCGCGCGGTAATCCGCGGCAGAATCCTGATTAGCAAGTAAAACTTTTTCCACCGCGTCCGCGACTGCTTTGTCATCGCTGATCATCATCAAACCTTTTTCTTTAATATAGCTTTCAGGATCGATGTTTTTAATAAAGACTGCCTCAATTGTTTCTTTGAATGAGGCGCGGTTAATTTTTGCGCTTGTCACTAAACCGATAAGCGCAGCCAATTTATCAATGTCGATAACTAAATCTTCGGGAAGCATGTTAGCATTATTCATCAACCGCATGATTTCACCGCTGATCAAGTGAGCCGCCTCAACAGCCGCATTGCCAAATGAAGATGCCTCGCATTTTTGCGCGAGAGTTTCAAATAAATTTGAAATATTTTTATGACAAGTAAGAACAAACGCTTCGTCTGCGGATATTTTATAATCGCGAATATACCGTTCTCGTTTTTGAAAAGCGAGTTCCGGAAGATTTTTTTCAACGCGGGAAATCCAATCATCATCAATATTGATCGGAAGCAAGTCAGGTTCGGGGAAGTATCGATAATCCTGCGCGTTTTCTTTCGAGCGCATTCCCGATGATGTTCCTTTGTCGTCATCCCATCGGCGCGTCTGCTGAATAATCTTCCCGCCGTCTTCGAGAATGTCACTCTGCCTCTCAACCTCATACTCTATCGCGCGCGCGATTGCTTTAAACGAATTCATGTTTTTTGTTTCGGTGCGCACGCCAAACTCTCCGCCGCTTTGGCGCAAAGACAGATTGATGTCGGCGCGCATTGAACCTTCCTGCATTTTACAATCACAAATATCAAGGTACAAAAGAGTCTCTCGTAATTTTTCCAGATACGCCGTAACCTGAGCCGCGGCATCGCTCGCGCTATTACTGATAAAATCCGGCTGCGTTACAATTTCAAGGAGAGGAACGCCGCAACGGTTAAAATCCATCTGCGATCCATGTGAGCTGTGATTTAATTTACCCGCGTCTTCTTCCATATGAATCTCGCGGATTCGAATTTTCTTTTTATTTTTTTCACCGGCGCTTCTATCGGCGCTGTTTGTTTCGATTTCTAAAAAACCGTCCGTACAAATCGGCGCATACAACTGCGAAACTTGATACGCTTTCGGCAAGTCGGGATAAAAATAATTTTTACGATCGAACTTACAATATCTTGTGATTGAGCAATTAAGAACGAGCCCGAGACGCAGCGCATACTCCACAACCTCGCGGTTTAAAACAGGCAGAACTCCCGGCATTCCGGCGCAGACGGAACAAACATGTGTGTTCGGCTCACCGCCGTACGCAGTCGTGCATCCGCAGAAAATTTTTGACTTTGTCGATAACTCGGCATGAACCTCAAGCCCGATAACAATTTCAAATTTCATACCGGCGCTCCGGTCATTTTATTCAAATCTGATATCGCGAGATGATGATCAGTTCTGCTTTGATAAACCCGCGCGGCATCGATCAATTTTATTTCAGAAAAAGCATCGCCGATTAATTGAAAACCAATCGGCAGTTTTTTATTATCAGCATGAGAGAATCCGCATGGAAGCGAAACAGCGGGAAGCCCGGCAAGATTTATCGACACAGTATAGATATCACCCATGTACATTTTAATCGGGTCGTCAACGTTTTCACCGCGCTTGTACGCGGTTGTCGGCGCGACAGGAGAGAGTATCATATCGTATTGTGAAAATAATTTATTGTAAGCGTCTTTGATTAACGCGCGGGTTTGCAATGCCTTTTTATAATAAGCGTCATAGTAGCCGGACGACAGCACGAAAGAACCGAGCATAATTCGGCGTTTTACTTCCAGCCCGAAACCTTCGCTTCGTGAAAGCCTGTAAACATCAGATAAATTTTTCGCGCTCTCGCTTCTGTAGCCGTATTTGAGTCCGTCATAACGAGAAAGATTCGAAGACGCTTCGGCACAGGCGATAATGTAATACGCAGGGATCATGTAATCCATAAACGGCATTTCAAATTCTTTGATGTCCGCGCCCGCCGCTTTTAATTCATCCGCTGCGGCAAGCACCGAATTTTTTACATCATCATCAATTCCGCTGTTAAAATAATTTTTAGGTATACCGATTTTTATTTTGGCGCATGATGACATTTCCGCGTCAAACTTAAATGGTTTCTCAATAATACAAGTGCTGTCTCTCTTGTCACCGCCGGAAATAATTTCTAAAAGCGCTGCGCAGTCTTCGATATTCTGACCCATTGTTCCGATTTGATCGAGCGATGAAGCGTACGCAATAAGTCCGTATCTGGAAACCGCGCCGTATGTCGGCTTGATTCCCGTAACGCAGCAGAAAGAACACGGCTGCCTGATACTGCCGCCGGTATCTGAGCCAAGCGCAATCGGCGCTAATCCTGCGGCAACAGAAGCGGCGCTTCCGCCTGAGGAACCGCCCGCTACTCTCGATAAATCCCAAGGATTGCAAACTGCTCCGCCAACGCCTGTCTCGCTTGAGCCGCCCATTGCGAACTCATCCATGTTTGTTTTGCCAATGACGATCATTCCGGCTTTTTCAATTTTCTCGATAACAGCGGCATTGTAAACAGGCGCGTATCCGCCAAGCATTTTTGACGCGCAGCTTGTTTCAATTCCCTCTGTGGAAATATTATCTTTTACGGCGATTGGAACGCCCGCGAGCGGCAAAATATCTTCGCCTGAATCAATTTGTTTTTGAACCTCTTTGGCTCTTAAAAACGCCCGCTCTTTTGACACTTTCGTAAATGCGTTAATTTTTTTATCATTTTCTTCTATTGTCTTTATATATTTCTCTACTACATCAAGAACATTGAGTTTTTTTGATTTAATCGCGGCAGCCAGTTCCAACGCCCGCCATTCATCATTCTTCATTTTTAACTACTCCACAGTCTTTGGCGCGATAATCATTTCGCTGTTTTTTACCGGCGCGTTTTTCAAAATTAAATCCCTGTCAAACGACGGACGCGCTTCATCATCTCTGAAAGCGTTGACATTATCGAAAGGGTGACTGCGTTCGCTCACTCCGGTTGTATCTAATTCGCCGAGCCTTGCCATATAATCAAGAATTTTTTGCAGATCGCCGCTTAAACGGTTTTTTTCGCTGTCCGAAAGCGTCAGACAGGACAAATCTTCGAGATATGAGATGAGTTTGTCATCAATCTGCATTCATTTACTCCATAAAAGTACAATATCATAATTTTTTTATCATGTCTTCAGAAAAGGAGTACATGAAAAACTACAATTATCTTGAAAAAACACAAAAAACATGTTTAAATTTTAAAATAATGAAAAGTTTAAGAACAACATTTTTCCTAATATTTTTAGGACTAAGTCTCGCAGTAGCTCTCGGAATCGGACTGATACTCTTTTTTCAGTATCATAATTATATAAAAATAAGTTATACCGAAGTTATTGAACACACCGCTCTTTCGATAGAACGCCTCTATCCTGAACTCAAAGACCCGAAGGGAATTATAGAGGAAGGAAGAGCCGAACAGCCGTCTTACTTTGAACGGGTAAAACAAATAGATGAAATTCGAGACGCGTATAATTTTGTCTATATTTATTACATTCAACTCGAAAAAGATAATGTAAATTTTATTTTTGATACAGATGATATTTCGATGTTTGATAATACCGCAATCGATGAATACCTGTTAAAACCCTATGATGAGCCGCCGGAAGAAGTTTTAAAAGCATGGACAAGCGGAAAGTTTACAATAACAGAAAAACCTTATACTGATGAATGGGGTACTTTCGTGTCCGGTTTCCATCCGGTATTGAATAATGGGCGTACAGCCGGCGTGATAGGTCTTGATCTTGATGTCAGTTATGTAATGGACAGGGAAAACCGCGCTATACTAACTTTCGTTATAACCCTCATATTAATAATAGCGGTTGTGAGCGGCTTTTCGCTGACTGTCGCGTCTTCGATCACAAAACCAATCAACGAAGTCGCGGTCGCGGCTAACACATTGTCGCAGATGCGCTTTGATATTAAAACATCAAAATTACGCAAAAATGAAATCGGCATTATGCAGACAGCGTTATACGCCATCCGCGATACGCTGCGCCAGACAATGGGAGAGATTAATGATGAGCAACTGGGCAAGCAGCTTAATATCAGTTTGAATCTTAATAAAATAATTAACCAATCAAATGACGGGCTTAGTACAATTATTGACGGCATGGATGTTCTTGTAAAGAAAAGCGACGGCGAAAATCAATCTGTTCAAAAAACTTCCAAATCTGTAGACGATATAATTATCAATATTGACGCTCTTAATAAAGCTGTCGGCTCTCAGTCGGAAAGCATTAATTCATCCTCAAAATTAATTGAGCAAATGATTGAAGGAATTCACAGCATTAAAAATTCTGTGCAGGAAGCGAACCAAATAACCATAACGCTTGGCGACTCATCAAAAAGCAGCAAAAAAACTCTGGAGCAGCTTACAAAAGACGTAAATATATTAATAGAACGATCCGCCGCGCTGGAAAACGCGAATAAAACAATTTCCGGTATCGCGGCTCAGACAAACATTCTTGCCATGAACGCGGCAATCGAAGCGGCGCACGCCGGGGAAGCCGGAAAAGGATTCGCTGTAGTCGCTTCAGAGATACGCAAACTCGCGGAAATGTCCGATAAAGAATCGAAATCAATCTCCGTAGAAATTAAAGGCATGTCGGAATCTATCAGCGAAATAACAAAAGTTTCAGAATTAACTGTGGAAAGCATGAATGATATTTTTATAAAACTATCCGATATGGGTTCTTCATTCGCAAGCATAAAAAATAACATTGACACGCAGTCGCTGAACAGCAGCCAGATTATGGAAGCGCTGAAAAAAATTCATAACATGGTAGAAGAAGTTAATGTTGATTCTACAAAAATAAAAAAGGACAGCGCGATAATACTTGATACTGTCAGGGATTTGGATTCCGCGTCAAAAGAAGTAAAATCGAGCGTTAACGCGGCGCAGAACGCGAGTAAAGAAATAGCCGAATCATTCTCTATGGCGAAAAAAATTGTAGACGGAAAAATTATTATCCGTCCCGATAAAAATAAATAAGGCGGAAATATGTTAACCAAAAAAAAGAATGAAGAATTAACAGATCAATTTGCTGTATATAAAGAACGCCAATCGCCCAGATGGGGAGCTCCGCAGGCGGAATTGGATATAGGCATTAAAATTTACGGTTATGAAGGCGAAGGACAGGTAGGAAATTTAAGCGTATCAGGCTGCAGCTTGAAAAGCGTTACTTATGTAAACATAGCTCCGGATCAAATTTATCAAGCAAAAATCATTCCCGGCAAAGATGATAAAATGGAGCCCTTCAATATAAAATTAAAATTAAATTGGACAAAGAGCAGCGAAACTATTTTTATCGCGGGTTTTTCTTTGGAAGGTTCGGACGGAAAAGATCAATTAAAAAATTATGTTGAGCTATTGCGTTCACGCGGAATTGAACCTGACTACGGCAATATGAAACCGGAAAATAGAATCTAATTTTTCTCGCTTAAAATAATTTAAATTCTCCTATATACTGAATCATGGAAAAAATTTTAATCCTTGATTTTGGAAGCCAGACCACTCAATTAATTGCGCGGCGGGTACGCGACATGGGTGTGTACACAGAGATAATCCCGGGAGACGCGGAACTGACTGACAGCATTATAGGAATGAATGTAAAAGGAATTATTTTATCGGGTTCTCCCGAATCGGTTTACGGTGAAGGCGCTGTGCCTGATAAAAAAATATACAATTGTTTTCGCTCAGGCGGCGATGCAATGCCGCTGCTTGGAATTTGTTACGGTCTTCAGAGAATGACGCAGGATTTAGGAGGTAAGGTTGAACCTTTGCCTCATGTAGAGTACGGGAGAATCAGAGTTCAGGTAACAGAGAACAGAGAACAGTTATTAGAGAACAAAGCGAAACCGGTAAATAATTATGAGTTGATAAATAAATTTTTAAAAGGATTTAAGAGTTCGTTCACAGCGTGGATGAGTCATGGAGATACGCTGACGCAGCTTGCGCCAGGTTTTAAGGAAATAGGAACAAGCGCGACAGGTTTTCCGGCTGTTGTCGCGCATGAACAAAAACCATGGTTCGGGCTTCAGTTTCATCCCGAGGTGACGCACTGCGAAGACGGCGATAACATTCTCGGCGCGTTCGTTTTTAACGTCTGCGGATGCGAAAAAAATTGGAGCATGGAACATTACATCGAAGAACTAAACCAAACATTGAAAGAACGCGCAGGCAGCAATCCTGTTCTGCTTTTAATTTCCGGCGGCGTGGACTCCACTGTAGCCGGAGCGGCGCTTTTAAAAGCGCTCGATCCCAATCAGGTTCATCTAATGTATTTTGATACCGGTCTCATGCGTAAAAACGAAACAGAATCCGTTAAAGCGATCTTGCAAAAACTTGGCGCAAAAAATCTTCATATAATTATGTGCGAGAACGAATTTCTTTCGGCGCTCAAAGGAAAAACCGATCCTGAAGAGAAGCGCAGAACAATCGGCGATTTATTTATTACGATTCAGGAGCGCGAAGTAGCGCGTCTAGGGCTTCCTGACAGTTACATGCTTGCGCAGGGAACCCTTTACACTGATTTGATCGAGAGCGGAAAAGGCATCGGAAAAAAAGCGCGAGTTATTAAGAGTCATCATAATGTCGCAAGCCCGCTTGTAGACGCTAAAAGAAAAGCCGGAAAAATAATTGAGCCACTGGATAAACTTTACAAAGATGAAGTCCGGTGTTTAGGTCGCCGCCTCGGAGTTGACGAGGACGCTATCCGCCGCCATCCATTCCCCGGACCCGGGCTTGCGACACGCATATTAGGCGAAGTAACTAAAGCCCAATGCGATATACTGCGGGAAGCGGACGCGATTTTTATCGAAGAATTAAAAAAACGAAAAATTAAAAACCCGGTTGGAAATCACAGTCTTTGCGATTCAAGCGGCGAAATAAGTCTTTACGACGACATCTGGCAGGCATTCGCGATTTTACTCCCTATCCGCTCAGTCGGCGTCGCGGGCGACGAGCGTAAATACGGTTATGTTCTTGCGTTACGCGCAATTATCAGCAGCGACGGCATGACCGCCGATGTCTACCCGTTTGAAGCAGCTGACCTTTTAGAAATATCGACGCGCATAACAAACTCGGTAAAAGAAATAGGGCGCGTTACTTACGATATTTCCAGCAAGCCGCCAGCGACAATTGAGTGGGAGTAAAATTATTCCTCCTGCGGATTTTCTTTTTTCTTTAAAAAAGAGCAGGCGCGGTATGTAACAGGAGTCATTAAAATTTCTATTGAGCATTTAATGATGTAATTTGTTATAACAAGACTCCAGAAAATTTCCCAGCCGAAAACTCCGGTTACTGTCGCAATCAAAATAAAAATCGTTGTATCCAAAAATTGCCCAACCAGCGATGAACCGATTGTTCGAATCCAAAGGAAGCGTCCTTTTGTTATCGTTTTAATTTTTGAAAGAATCGCCGCATTGGAAAATTCGCCGGCAAGATACGCGGCAAGACTTGCAAGCACTATTCCGCCGTAACTCATTCCGCCTAGAATCGCGTTATACGCATCGCTTCCGGCTTCCGCTTCCCAGTAAATTTCCGCAGGCAAAATACCAAGCGTAAAAAAAGTTAGCGTAGTTAAAATCATCGCCGCGAATCCTGTCAAGATAACGCGCCGCGCTGTTTTAAAACCGTAGACTTCGGTAAGCACATCACCGAGTATGTAAACAAATGGAAATAAAATCGTACCGCCGTCAAAGACCAGCGGAATAGAAAACAACGAAACGCCGAGATCAACGATTTTTGCAGAGGACGCGATATTGCTGATTATCAGGATACCGACAAAAAAAGACGCGATGATGTCCAAAAATTTGTAAGAAGGCGGGGAAGAAATTTGATTATTCATTTATTACTCCTTGTTTTGTTAAAGCGGGTTGGCTGGGATACCGCTGTTTTACGAATTATTAAGATTATATATTAAATAAACAAAAATGTAAAGTAATTGAATAAATTAATAAAATGTAATATAAGTATAACAGGAGATAAATTATGAATAAATTTACAACTTTTTCTATATTGATATTTTTACCAATCATGGTATTCGCGGCTGACTTTTCTATCAGCACTGGCGGCGGCGCATTTGGCGGATATACATTTACAAGGTATACGCTTTCAGGCGACGATCTCTCAGGAAAATTTGTTGAATCAAAACAAAGAATGGACAGAGTAAATTTCGGCGGATTTGTTTTTCTTGATTTAACATACGCTATGTTTTCGGTTAGTTATCAAGCCAGTAATAATAAATATAGAGAAAGCGTTCAATATCCAGATGGTTCTTTTTTAACAGATGATATAGGCAAGGGAAAAGAACAAAGTTTCAATTTATCATTATTAGGAAAATACCCGTTCACTATTAACAGGAAATTACAAATGTATCCTATATTTGGGCTTGAATATCATTTCGCATTAGTACAAAAAAGAAAACCTGACGATAGTAAAATATGGTACGATCGGCATAAAGGCGGATTAAAAGCAGACAGGAATAAAGATGATAAACCATATAAGCTTTCAGCATGGAATTCAATTTGGCTGACTGTCGGCGGCGGCGCAGATTTATACCTTGTAAAAAATTTATTCTTAAGAACCGAAGTTCATTTTAGCTTCCGTATGCCGACAACTTATGAAATGGGCGCTCTTGAAGTTGTAAAACAAGAACCAACAAATATTAAAGACCCCAAGATGGGCGGATTAACAGGCACGCCTACATTAAGATTGAGTATCGGATACAGATTTTATGATAAACCAAAAAAATAGAATGTATGTATTGAATAATGGAAAAAAAACAAACAATAGCTGTGGTAATTCCTTATGAACAATGGAAGAAATCAAAAAAACGAGAATTAAGTTCTTTAAAAGATAAAGCAAAAGTATATTTTTCAAAAGATTTTTCAATATCTGATGAAAAATTTATAAATTCATGAAATATCTTGTAGATACCCATATACTATTATGGTCATTTATTAATCCAAAACAATTATCCGCCATACGTTTCCTTCACCAGAGATTTTTGAAGGATCAGCAAATTGGCTGAGGCTGCCAAATGCAGAAACTGTCTTTGTTGATTTTCTTTCTGTTGAATTTTTATTATTTTCCGGTATAACAGTTAATTTCACCTTTGCTTTACCAAGAGGTAACTCAAACGGTAAATCAAACACGAGCTTATGATTAGGTTGTATATCTATCGTTTGTTCTATGATCATGAAATAAGCATAATAAATCAAATCCTTTTTGTCAAATCTTTAAACAACATCCCCCAATCTCGCCCAAAAAAAACACGAGGTTCCGATCCGAAAATCGTTACCTCGTGCTTTGTACTTCTGCGGTTCAAAACTTATTTTTTATAGTAAGTGCCGCCCATCATCAGATTTGATACAATTGCCATAGATTGATAATCAGAGACGCTGTCGGTAGAATCAGGAAATTCAACTTTAATACTAGCCATTTCACTTCCGTATGTAAGTTTTATTTTCATTCCGTCAACTTCAGGTGCTGCGAGTATCATTGCAAGAGTGTTATCATTCGATGTCATTTCAACTGCAGTTCCGTTTATTACAGAATCTTTCCATCCATTGGATGTATTAACTTTACCATTAACTGTTCTTCCTGCGGAAAGATCTACAGGTAATTGTAATCCTTCCATTTCATACGTTTTAATAAATGTTACTTTAAATGTACAGTCTTCGTAAATAATAAATTCTTTAGCAGGATTAGATAAATTATCAACAAAAACCATATTTTCTAATTCCGGGTCTTTGCAGCCGGAAAAAACAACCGGCAGTATAATAAGAATAACAACCGCAAATCTCAAAAATCTTTTCATATAAAATCTCCTTTAAAAAATATCTGTAAACCGATTAAAACGGATTACGTAAAAATTGATTCCAGGCAATGTTTTTTAACGAACCTGAAAAATCCTGCCGTCTGCCGCTAAGTATATTAGCCGCCGTAATATAATGCACGCCGTCTTTCATAGTTTCGCCTGTTGATAAAGTGATAAGGCGGCTTGTCGTATCCTTTAACGGTCTTGCCGCGTCATACCATTTAAAGTTAGATTCTGTAAAGTTGGTCGCCTCGCAAAATCTGTAAATTCCGTCGTCACCTCTGTACGCTACCGCGACGGCAACTCTGTTGGTTGCTAAACCCAGCATAGTATTAGCAGACATCATAGTTGAGACAAAAGCAAAACTTTTACCGTTAGGATAAAATTCCGCAGGTATATCGGGAATTACCATCATATTGTATTCGCCTGTATAGTTAGCATACGCTCTTTTTACATTAGAAACAGAATCCGCAATACCAACGCGTTTTGCAACGATAACACAACTGTATACAACATCTGTTTTTAAACCGTATTTTTGATTATCAACTTTTCCCGGATACGCTTTTGTCTTTGGCTCGACAGGTATGGGAATACCTTCCAATATTAAATCGAAATCTTTTGTGTCGCCTTCATAACAGTAGAGAGTATACGAATCGGCTGGCGGATTAGTTGCGCTGAATGAATACGGAAGAGAGTCATTATAACCGATAAAGAGCCATAAATCTTTTACTTCTTTTTCCCATTTACCTGACTGTGAATGAAGCGTTTGAGTAAACGAAAATAAAATAATAATTAATAATGTTAAAGTAGTAATTTTTTTCATTTACTTAACTCCTAAACAAAGAAGCGCCCCTTGCAAGACGCCTCTTTTTATCTGTTATAGTTATGGTTTTGGAACAGAAACCTTACTTGCCGCATTTGCATTCGCAGTCCAGTCAAGATTTATCTGGTATGCGCTATTAGCAATAGTCGCATTTGTACCGGATGTGACATGTCCGCTGCAATCTGTACATTCACAATAATTATTAGCATTTACCCTGTTTCGATGTGCGCGATAAGTCTTATGAGCATTATAATTAATGTTGTTCTTGTGATACATAAAATGCCAAGTTGCATAAGTGTT
>JGI24695J34938_10000208_pt1 | contig 55819 bp, 35 predicted proteins | sample TergutCo191P3_FD_34938 | JGI IMG/M metagenome (IMG submission 34938)
CTTTAGCTAAATCCCATAATGCCTGTTTGATACGCTGCTTCATTACGGCATCAAGACTTTCAAGGTATTTCGCCGCCTTCTTTTCAAGAACAACCTTCATATCTAATCATACCAAAATTTCCGGATTTTTCAAGGCTTGTCTGGAATTTTGTGCGTAAACGCACAAGTACTCCCAAAAATTTCCAAAAAATTGTGCGTATTACACGCTTTTTTTTATTTAAAAAATGGCTCTTAATTTTTTTAGATATTCCCGTATGGGAATAAAAATTGCCTGCGGCAGCATTAAAGCCGCAAGATGAGTTCTAACACCGCGTTGCGGTGTTCTCGATTTAATGCACAGTTTCGAACTTAATGTTCGCCGCGGTGTAAAAAGGAGTACTTATGAAAAATACATTAAAAACATTCATGATTATCGCAATTGCTGCAGTAATCATGTTTGGCATGGCAGCCTGCGATGACGGCGGCGGCGGCAAAACCGTTACTTTCAGCCTGGATAAGATCGACGCAACACATTTCACCGTTACGGTACAAGGAGCGGAATTCAACCAGGATGTGTCAACAGTCGGAGGTATGCTGTCCAATACATACTCTATGATGTTTTACACACCGGACAGAACCAGCGATACGGTAGTAACCTTTACCATTACCCATGGTGTTGGAGAGGCCAATACGATAAGTATTGCCTATCCTGATAATGGCGCGTATTTTACCAATGGTGGCGGTCTTGCGTCACATGGTACGGGTAACACCACCTATAAAGCAGACCCTTCCAAGTCAAGCATAACATTTCCGTAATGTTGTCATCATGTCAGACCACACCAGATATAGCGTATAACGGATACGCAAAAGCGCTTGACACCGTGTAAAATGCAGCGTAACAATCAGGAGCAGGGAATATAAACTTCCTGCTCTTTTTTAATGGTCAGGCTTCTTTGCGCTCCTCGGTATTTCAAGACACCTAAGCACCCTTGCCGATTTCGCTTACAATTTAAAAAATTTAAAGCTGAATAAAAAATAAAAAGATTATCTACCACTAACCACACGAACCATTCGAACTTGTTATTTTCCATCTTTTCCTAAAGCCAGTGAAGCTGGGATAGTAGTCATGAAATTCTTGGGAAAGATAGAAATATCTAAACAAAAGTTCGGTTTAGTTTGTCGGCTTAAAGCAAAATTTAAAAGTATTAATTTTTATGAGCCTCTCACCGTTTCGCATTTAATCAACAGCACGCTCTCGCGTGATTTTTTCAGGCGGGTTCGTGGTGAAAATTCTTCCTTTGCGATCTTTGCGTCTTTGCGTCTTGGCGAGAACACTTCCCTCAACTCACCGGTATTAGACAAATTGTTATTCAACAGCCAATGCAATACGTAATGCGGTATTTATTTCTTCCATTTTGGAATCTGAAAGATGTCCAACAAAATTTGTGAGTATACGCTTAGGAAAACTAATTAGGTCATCGCAGAAGATAGCACTGTCATGCTTTAGCCCTTCCTCAACGCCAATTACAACCTGAGTGGAAATGCCGTGGTATTTAGAATAAATAGGAGCGCAGATGACACTGGAGAAACCCTTATCTATACAATCCTGCCGGGAAACAACGAGAAAAACTCTATGTTTCTTTGGGTCGTTCTTAGAACCTTTGTATACAAGAAATAAATCGCCGCGTTTCATTTATCTATTTCGTCCATGTACATATTTTGATACGAAAGCACATCCTCCGCTTCGGCGTTCAGTTCGTCCGCATATTTTTCAAAAAGTTCCCTATCCTTTGTAGCAATTTCTTCGGGAGATTTTATTGAAGATATAGCCGGAGTAAATGTCAGAATAACAGGACCTGTGGGTACCTCACGGGGAACGGTAATACGGCGGTCAGCCGGAATATTTATGGTCTGAGTAATGGTCATGAATTAAATATAACATAAGGAGAAGAAAATATCAACTTGCAGGATAACTCCCTCTATCTCCTCAACCAGCCACCGGGATTTCCAAACAAACTAAAGCGCCTTCGCCTTCTTCGCTTATAATTTTTAAGCGACCGCCGAGTATTGCGGCGCGTTCTTTCATGCTGATAATGCCGATATGGGATTTATTTATGCTGGTTTTTATATGTCCGTTGTCGTCTAACGGCGGCGAAAAACCTTTGCCGTCGTCGCCAATGCCGATATATATAATATTACTGCCCTGGCGCATTGTTACTATCGTTTCTTTCGCCTCTGCGTGTTTTTCTATATTGGAAAGCGCTTCCTCTGCTATTCTGTAAATTTGCAGTCTTTTTTCCAGGGAAAGAAAATCCAGTTTAAGGTTTTCATCTATTTCCGCGCGGCACTCTATCTTTGTTCTTTCGCCGAAGTCCAGGCAAAGCATTCGCAAAGCGTCAGGAAGTTCGCCGAAACGAAAATCGGGCGGAATAAGGCTGTTGCATATATCTCTTGTTTTTTTCATTAGTTCCGACATTTTTAATTCTGCTTTTTCCGGTTCCAATAGCACACAGCGCATATCCTGAATGACAGTATCGTGCAATTCACGGCTGATCCTTGCGCGCTCTTCATCCTGCGCAAGCATATAAGCATGTGAAAATTTAGTTCCCTCGGTTTCGCGTTTAAATGATGTCATTAGAGATCTGTGTAAAAATAAAACGAACGACATAATTACCGTTATAAAAAATACGAGCGAAATCAATAATACAAAATATGACGCATTGATGTACCTTTGCGCCTCCCCGTCGATTAACAATAAATCAATAAGACACCTGTTAATNTCAGNTGAAACCTCTTTTGCTTTTTCCATGTCTTCCAAAGAGACAGAATCGCGGAAAGTTAATACCAAATTTAAAATATTTTTAATTTCCGGAAAATCTTTAACGCTATAAATTAAAAAACTTCGTTTGTCATCGGGAGAAAAAGGAATTGCCCTGTATGTTCGGTAAATGTCAGACTTTTGAAAATCCTGCAGCATCTGTATAAAATCTGATGATTCAGAAAGAATAGAATTATCCTCCTGCAATAAAAGATTTTCGATATGAGTCCACTTGGTTATTATTTCATGTAATGCGGAGCTATTATGGCTTGTACATGACAGAAAAAGAACGGCAGTTAATACGCACAAAATAAATCTCATTTGCAGCAAGTATACCAAATGTCTAAATATTTTGATACAATATGCTTATGGAACCAAAAAAATCTGTTTTTTTCACCTGTACTCTTTCAGGGAAAAACATAATAATATTAACGGCTTTAAGCATAACTGCGGCTTTGCTTAATATTCTCCTTAACAGTTTTGCAGTGAATTTTCTAAGATTTCCTTTGTTCCTTGATACAGTATTTACAGCCGCAATTGCGTTTGCCTTTGGCATAATACCGGGCATTTTTACCGCTATACTTACATGGTTTCTTCCATGTTTTTTTTATAACGGTTTCAGTTTTTATTTTTTTTGCAGCATTGCAGAAGTCCTGCTAATTTGCGCTTTAAAACCATACGTGCTCGATACTCCGTTTTTTACTTCAAAAGAAAAAATTGCGGCTTCTTACACTATTCTTGTTTCAAAACTTTTTTTATTATATATATTATGCGCAATAACAATCAGCATTATAGGCGGAGTTGTAGATTATATAACGCATTTGTTTGTAGAAAGAAATTATTACAGCGTGGACGATCTTTTTAAGCAAGGCCTTTATATGAGCAATATGCCGGTTCTTGCCGTAAATATTCTTTCAAGACTCCCCATAAATATTGTGGACAGATTTATCGTTATTTTCGCAGGCTATTTTGTTTCTACATGTTTAATTAAATTGACGCAAACAAAGCCCCGGAATAATAAATAATATCTGCCGCAAGCCCATTAAAGAATTTTGATCCCCGCGGCGGCGCATCCGTCCAGCGTTTCTTTATCCCAGACAGAAACCTGCACTTCGCCGATATGCGCTTTTTGAAACAGGAGCATACACAGCCTTGACTGCCCGATGCCGCCGCCCATCGTAAGCGGGAGTTTACCTTCCAGAAGCATCTTATGAAACGGCAGACTCCTTCTATGATCGCATTTTGCTTTTGTAAGCTGCGTATCCAGCGATTGCGCATCAACGCGGACTCCCATGGAAGAAATTTCTATTGCGCATTCAAGCACATCATCCCAGAACATGATATCTCCGTTCAGCGTCCAATCGTCATAATCGGGAGCGCGTCCGTCGTGCTTGCTGCCTGATTTTAGCACGTCTCCTATCTGCATGATAAAAACTGTCTTGTGCTCTTTAAGGCACGCGTTCTCTCTTTCTTTGCTTGTCATTTGCGGATACTTATCTTCGAGTTCCTGCGTTGTAATAAATTTTACATCGCGGGACAGGCGAACCGTCAACTCAGGAAACATCTCGTCAATTTTTTCCGCCGTGTCGCAAATGGCGTCTACGATGAGGCGTACAGTATTTTTTAATGTTTCTTCGGTGCGAGAATTTTTATCAATGACTTTTTCCCAATCCCATTGATCAACATAAATGGAATGGAAGTTATCCATTTCTTCGTCACGCCTGATTGCGTTCATGTCGGTATAGATGCCCTCGCCTGCGGAGAAGCCGTAGTTATGCAGCGCCATTCGTTTCCATTTTGCGAGAGAATGAACAATAGCGGCGTTCGTTCCTGTCTCTTTAATGTCAAACTCAACAGCCCGCTCAACACCGTTAAGATCATCGTTAAGTCCGCTTTGAGGCTCGACAAAAAGCGGCGCAGAGACACGATGCAAATTAAGAGAGCGGGAAAGATTATCCTCAAACAGACGTTTAATCGCGCCGATTGCCTTTTGGGTTTCATACACCGATAAAACAGAACGATAGCCTTGCGGCACAACAAGTTTACTCATAAAAACTCCTTTTTATATTTTATCAAAAAAAAGAAATTGCTCAAGGCTTTGCGGACTATACCAGAAAGGAATAATAACCTATCATGTCTTATGAGTTTAAAAAAATCACTTTTAATTTTTGGTTTGATAATCGCGGTCATTTCGGCGTTAACCGTTACTGCCTGTACATTAAAACAGGCAGGTCAGACAGCGTTCGACACAGGCAGCGGCAACGCTGTATTTATTGTAGATACTAACGCAAGGTTTCAATATGTGCGGGGATTCGGCGGAATGGATGTCGGCTGGGGAAACTTTCCCCGTACTTCTGCGCATGACACGGAATTAATGTATAACCCTGATACAGGGCTTGGTTTAAATATTCTGCGCATAATGATAATGCCCTGGAATACAAATATCAGCGTAACAATGAACCAGCTTATAACAGGCGATAGACCGGATTACTATGAAAACGTAAAGGTCGTTAACAGGCACAGCGGCTATGTTCTTGCAAGCCCATGGAGTCCGCCTGAAGAATGGAAAAGCAATAAATCAACAAGCGGAACAGGAAGGCTCCTCCCTGCGCACTATCAGGATTACGCCGATTATCTAAAAGCCTTTGCTTTAAACATGCGCCAAAACGGCGCTCCGATTTACGCTGTATCGATACAGAACGAGCCAAACTGGCAGGTTCAATACGACGGCTGTTTGTGGTCTCCTGCCGAGATGAGAGATTTCTTTTTGCAGGTTGGAAGATTCACAGAAGGCGTAAAAGGTTTTGGCGCGGGGAAGGAAACTCCATTCGTGCTTACAATGAACGGCGAATCCGCGAACAATCCAAACATTAACGATTTGGCTCTTGCCAATCCGCGGTCGAGAGCGGTAATTGATATAATCGGCCGTCACACTTACGGAGACAGATTGATCCGGTACTCAAGAGCGCTCGATCATCCAACCGATCCAAAAGAAGTCTGGATGACCGAGAACAACATGAACAGCGGAAACGAAGCCGGCTACCTCAATGACTCAACATGGAACTATGTATGGAAAATTTTAAATGATATCGATATGAGTATCCGCCTGATCGACGAAAGCGCGTATATCTGGTGGGCGGCAAAACGCTTTTACAGTTTTATTGGCGACGGTCAGCGGGGAACAATTGAGGGGCAGATACTTCCCAGAGGCTACGCAATCTCCCACTACGCCAAATTCGCAAAAGAGATGTACCGAGCAGGCGTAACTGCCGCGGGAAGAACAGCGGACGGCGCAGATCTTTCAAACAACAATATCAACACTCAATATGATCAGGTGAACGGCACCACGGCAAGAGTAACGGCGTTTGTTTCGCCGGACGGCAATGTAATCAGCCTCGTTATGTTTACCCCTACATTAACAGACGGCTCAGGCGGCGTTGATATGGGCACTGTTAAAATCCAGCTCCCCAAAAATTTTACAATACGCCAGGCTTCCGCGATGCGGTCAAGCGAAAACAGCTACGCCCAAATGGAACAGATTGANATAAACGAAGACAGAACATCAGCCTATGTTACNCTNCCGCGCGGGCATATTTTATCGGTAAGGTTTACAAAGTAACAGGAACCTTTTTAACAACATTTAACACAGCGCGTTTCATACAGCGGCGCCCGGGCTTTCTTTAAACCATTTCCCCTCTGGAAAAATTTTTATTTTTGGGATACAATCCAAATATGGAAAATTCAAAAAAGACAGCTCCGTTTTTCGGAGGGAAAAACGACAAAAATGTTTCGTATGAACTGGGCAGCACTTTTACATGGATAAACCCGGAATATGCCAATCAAAAAGGATGGCAGCTGGAACAGGAACACCTGGACAGAATTGCAGACGGTACTATTAAGTATCTGATTATTGCTCTTGATGCCGAAACGCTCGAAGTAGACGGCGGCTTGGGAGGAATCGAAATCATTCTTAACTCGCAGGTGAATGGCATTTGCCTGGACTATAAATCTTTTCCATGGTGCTGGGACACAAAAACACAGACCGGCGGTTACACAAGTTACAACGATCTTATGAACAGCGGGTACGCCTCTCTGGATTCGAAATTTGTATACTTAAAATATGAAATTCCATTGCACCCCGACTATAAAAACTTTAAAACAGAAATGGCTTCGGCTGACTGGGGGCAAATCTCTGTTCANTACGGGATAGGAATGAGACATTTTCCNTTTGCAAACGCGTATCTTCAGGGATAATTACAGNTCTTANCCGTCTATTTCTGTCACCTTGAAAGCAATAAATTTAATTGTTATAATCACTGGAACAAATGTATAAACCNTACAAGATGCCAGTGATAACAGCCTCGCCGGATATCAAACTTCGTGAGCCAAGAATATCCAAGTTCGTTATCTGCATTCTAAAACCTCTGGCAAGATTATACCTGTTTGTTTTTTACGGCGTTTCGGCTACTGTTCCATATAAAGATAAAACCCTGTTCGAAGCTTTTGAGCGGGCGTTATCAAAAAAAAGCAGATGCATTATTGCTTTCCGGCACCCCAACGGAGGAGAGCCGCAGATACTAACATGGTTTTTCCTTTTTAAACTAAGAAAATACGCAAGAAGGCACGGCATACGTTTTGCGCGCTGGCCTCATGCTGTGTCGGTGTATGGATATGAGGTAGTTCGATGGGGCGGCTGGATCGCTCATTATGTAATGCCTAACCTGGGAGCAATGCCGATTTACCACTCAAAGATGGACACGAAAGGAATGGCAAGAATTTACAAAGCCATAAATGACGGTCCCTATCCGCTTGCCATAGCTCCCGAAGGACAGGTGTCCTATTCTACCGATTCAGTTCCGCGTCTTGAGCCCGGCGTAATCCGCATCGGATTTAACGCCGCCCAACACATGCAAAAAATCGACCCGAACTGTCCTGTAGAAATTCTTCCGCTGTCGGTTCATTTTCGTTTCGGTCCGTGGGGAAAAATCACAGTGGAAATCCTTTTAAGAAGAATAGAAAAATTATGCGGCTATTCCCGCAGAGAAGAACGAAAACTGCCTTTCGGAGAAAGACTTAAAAAATGCAGAGATTATATTTTAGAGCTAAACGAAAAACGCTACAATATAAAAAACGACGAACCGTCCTCCGTTAAAAACCGTCTGGAAAAAATTGCGTACACAGCTTTGGAAACGGCGGAAAGGATGTTAAGCGTAAAAATCGAAGGCGACTTTTTTTCCAGACTGCATAAAGTCCGCCAGGTCTGCTGGGATAGAATTTTTATTCCTGATGTATATAGCTTTAAGGATATAACTCCGATTCAGCGCAGCGTAATGGATTTAAACGCAGGTGAAGCGTGGTATATCGCCCGCCATCTGGAACTTGCTGACCTTAGCTGGTATTTTAACGGCGAAATTCCGACAGATGAAACCGCTCTTCATAATAAAATTGAATATGTGCAGAATCTGCATGATTTTGCAAACCGGACAATGGGAGGAGCGTACTCAAACAGGGTTAGTATTTTCCCAAGAAAAGTAATTATAAAAGCCGCTCCCGTGATAAACCTTACAGAACTTCTTCCCAATTATAAAAACGACAAAAAAACAGCGGTTGCGGAAACTCTGTCAATTCTGGAAAAAGCGTATCTTGATAACATCAATGAAATGAACAGCGCCGAAAAAGGCTAGAGCTCAACGTTAGAGCTCGGGGTAATTATGGAAAAGAAATTATTAACCGGAAATGAAGCAATTGCTCTTGGCGCAATACACTCAGGTGTGCAGGTTGTATCAGGTTTCTCGGGCTCACCGGCTTCCGAGACAATCGAAGCCGCAAAAAAATTCAGCGCCGGCAGCATTCGCATAGAACACTCTGTTAATGATTTAACCGCACTGGAAACCGCCTCGGAAGCCGCTGTCTCCGGCGCGCGATCACTTGTAATAATGAACCAGACAGGCTTAAACAGCGTTTCCGGTCAGCTTATAAATTTAAAGAACCACGGCATAAAAGGCGGTATGGTTATTGCCTGCGCAGATGATCCTGGAAATGTTTTTTCCAGAACTGAACAAGACACGCGGTATTTTTCCAAATACGCCGGGCTTTCGCTGTTTGATCCTTCAACGCCCGAAGAAACCTACTCTATGATTTTGGACGCGTTTGCGTTATCGCAAGAACAAGAAGAACCGGTTTTATTACGCTTAACAATGCGCGTTTGTTATTCATGCGCATGCGCAGAAACCAATATCGGCGTACAGGCTGTAAAACCCTGCGATAGAAATATTCTTTCTTTTAAAGGAAGCAAGGTTCGCTTTGTCCCTTTGCAGAAAGGAATAGCGACAGGCGGAATAAGTTATGCTTACGCGCAGGAAGCTTTATATAAAAGCGAAATAAAAGAAGATGACTATAAACTGTTAAAAATATCAACATATCCGTTCCCGGAAACAATTGCCTTAAAATTTTTGGAAGGACTCAGCGAAGTTCTGGTCATCGAAGAGCTTGATCCTGTTATTGAAGATGAGCTTGTACGGCTTTGCGGACTGCATCAGCTTAAAGTAAAAATACTCGGCAAAAGAAGCGGCAATATTCAAACCGCAAAAGAAAACACGCCGGAAACAGCGGCAAACGCGATCAACCTTTTCTTTAATATTAAGGCGCCAAAAGAAACAAACGAACCTGTTGAAGAGCCGCCTCCCTTGCCTGTCCGCTCACCTGTGATGTGTTCAGGCTGTCCGTACCGTGCGGCGCTCATCGCCGTAAAAGAAGCGCTGGAGGAAACTCCCGCTGTTTTTTCGGGCGGCATTGGATGTTACGCTTCTCCGCTTCGATCATCCGGCACCTTTTCATACATGAGAGCAGAATTAAAAACCGCGCAGGACATACAGCGGACAGAACCTGACATATTACGTTTTACATTTATTGGAGAAAAAACTTTTTTTCATTCAGGCATTCAGGAAATTATAAACGCTGTTAATAATCAAAATGATATCATCTTTATCGTTCTTGATAACTCGAATATAACCATGAAGGAAGGCGAACCCTATCCCTGCGCGGGAGTCTCAATGACAGACAACCATGCCATTAGGACAAGTCCTAGAATAAGTCCGGAAAAAATAATAGCCTCACTTAATGTTTCCGCTCTTGTAAAAGCAAACCCATTTAATCATAATGCGTCAAAAAAAGCGGTTCTTAAATTAATATCTCACAAAAACGAACACAAAAGCATGCACCCAGGTGAACACCACGGTGAACACGTGGGTGTAGGTGTACGTGTACTATTATTTAAAACGCCGTACATAAATGCTGATAAAAAGACAAGGAAAGCGTTTATTGATATATCAAAATGCAATGGCTGCGCAGTTTGTCTGCAAAGACCTGATTGTCCTGCGATTAGCCAAGAGAACGGCAAGGCAGTAATAAATCCGGCTCTTTGCGCAGGCTGCGGCGTTTGTATTGACTTATGCAAAAGAGGAGCGGTAAAGCTCAGGCAATATAAAAAGGCAGGCGGGAAATGACTTTTAATTTATTAATAGCCGGAGTCGGAGGTCAGAACGCGTCTCTTGCTTCCAGATTGATTGCCGCCGCAGCCTTTAGAAAAGGCTATGATGTCAGAACAGCGGAAACGATCGGCGAAGAGCAGCGCGGCTGCAGCGTTTTGGTACATTGCAGAATTGGTGATAATATTTTTTCTCCGTTAATTCCTCACGGGAAGGCGGACGCGATACTTGCTTTTGAACCTGCGGAGGCTGTACGGCATNTGCATTATTTGAGTAAAAACGGCGTTGTTGTAACATGCAATACAGAGATAAAACCTTCCGGCATTTATGATTCTTATGATAAAAAAGCAATAATGGATTTTTTACAGACCCATGCGTACAAACTAATCATGCTGGACGGACGGCGGCTGACCGCAAAAGACGAAAAAATATTGAATACCGCTCTATTGGGAGCCGCGGCGCAGAGTAAAATTTTTCCATTTGACGCAGATACAATAAAAGATATACTGCCGGAAATTCTCCCGGAAAACATTCAGGAAATAAATATTAAAGCGTTTGAATTTGGAATGGAAATTTGTCCCTAAGACTGCCGCTCAGATTTAATTAAAACTCCGTCCCACGGCAGCAGAACATTTTCCGGTTTTGCCCCGGAAGCGTATACGCCGGAAACTTTTGTGCCGGAAGCATTGGCGCCCGAAGCATTCGCAATCAGAGTTCCAACAAAAAGCGGGGCGAATTTTTTCGGCAGACTTACAGATCTGTATGAAAAATTAAGCGCTATTGTAAANGTTTCTTCATCNAGTTTTCTCTGATAAATCATAAGGCGGCTGTCCGCAAAAACAGGAAGAAATTCGCCGTGAACAANGCACTTTGTTTCTTTGCGAAGAGTAATCAGTTTTTTATAAAAACTTAAAACAGAATCGGGATTGTTTTTTTGTGAAGAATAATTAATATATTTATAATTTTTATTAATGCCAAGCCACGGTTTTACTTTTGAGAAACCGGCGTTTTCCGTATTGTCCCACTGCATCGGCGTTCTGGAATTGTCTCGGGATGAAGCTTTAATCCATTTCCAGCGCAGCGCTTTTGGTATTAAAAACTTCTTCATCAATTTATTTAAACCGTGGCTTTCTACATCGTTTACTTCATCAAGGCTTTTAAAATCAAAATTGGTCATTCCGATTTCCTGCCCCTGAAAAATAAACGGAGTGCCCCTAAGCGTTAGCTGAAACAAAGCAATCATCTTGGCACTGCGTTCCCAGTATTTTCCGGGCTTTCCGTTTGAGCCTTTATGTTTTTCTCCCGCTCCAAAATGGGAAACAATTCTGCTTTGGTCGTGGTTCTCCAGATATACGGCGTTCCAATCAAGTCCCTGCTGCCATTTTGTCATTACTTCCAGAAGNTTTCGGGCGCTGAATTTTTTTGGAATAAATCTTGCNATGCGCCTGTCAACTTCCAGATGATCAAAAAAGAAAAGCATATTAAGCTCTTTGCGGTTTTCATCNCATAAAAGTTTTGCGTCATGTAAATCGACAAAAACTGTTTCGCCCACAGTAAAGCAGTCATAGTGATCCAAAACATCACGGCGGAANTCCCGCAGCACTGCGTGATTTCCTTCCTGCGATTTGTAATGTTCCANCCCCTGAACAGTCATGCTTTTCTTGCCGTCAGCAAGACTCGATTTATAAATTATGTTGATTACATCACAGCGAAAACCGGACGCTCCTTTTTCCAGCCAAAAGCGAAGAATATTTTTTACTTCTTCTATAACCTTTGGATTCTTATAGTTAAGATCAGGCTGTTTTTTATCAAAAAGGTGCAGATAATACTCGCCGCTTTGAATATCGTATTCCCATGTGTCGCCGGCGAAAAAACCTGTCCAATTGTTGGGCGGCTGTTTGCGTCCGCGCCTGTCAGACTTTCCCGGACGCCAGATATAATAATCGCGGTAAGGGCTTTTATGGCTGCGGCTTTGCTGAAACCAGGCATGCTCATCGGAAGTATGATTTATAACCAGATCCATAATGATTTTGATATCCCTCTTTTTCGCTTCTGCAAAAAGATGATCCATGTCTTCCATTGTGCCGAATCTTGGATTTATCACGTAATAGTCGCTGATATCGTAGCCGTTATCTGCGTCAGGAGATCTATAAACAGGGGAAAGCCAGATAATATTCGCGCCAAGTTCTTTTATCTCATCAAGCCGGGTGATTATCCCCGGAATATCGCCAAAACCATCATTTGGATAGATAGTTTCTCCCGAGTCCTGAAAACTTCTGGGGTAAATCTGATAGACAACACTGTCTTTCCACCACATTAAAAAATTATAACACGAGAGGGACATGTTGTCATCTTTTTATAAATTTAATAAAAGTTATTAAAATTCTCTGCTTTTGCTAAAGCGTAACGCTTACCTCCATAGACGTAAACAATGATAATTTTTAAAAATTTAATAAAAGTTGTTAAATTTTCTGCTTTCACTAAAGCGCAGTGCACGCTCGCGCCATATAAGGGTATGAAAAATTTTACTCTTTTGGCCTGGCTTTGCCAGGCAGCCGCGGCTCTTTGGTTTGGCGCGGCAGGTTTCGCCGAGCAGACGGAGAAAACTTTAGAACCGTTTGTAAGCTGGAATGTTAAATGGAGCGGAGCATGGGAAAAGACAAGTTCAATTCATTTGAACAGGACTTTTCATAATCAGGGAGAGATCAATTTATTTTTTCTTCCTTTGGATCTCCAGATGCGGGGAAAGATTCTTGACAGGCGTACAATTAACTTCGATCTGAGTAATCCATGGGCTAATCCTGTAAGGGAAACCACCAATCTTACAGGCGGTTTGTATCATACTCAAACAAGCACAAGATTGTTATACGGCGTTCTGGAAGAGCGCGGGCTTCCTGCGAGAATCCGCAGTCCGTGGATACGCTCCCCTCCATATCCGGAAAACCACAAGCCTTCTATTGCCGATTTAAGAACAGAGGCTTCCAGCACAAGAGAGGACGAAGTCTACCTGCATATTTCAAGTCCCTTTTTAACTCTGTCTCCCGGTATTGCTATATGGTGTTTCGGCTCCGCGCAAACAACAATCAATAATGACGCAGCCGCATATTCAGGAGGTCTCGATATTATTTTTAATAAAAAATCAAATCTGCTTCTGGAAACATTCTACGCGGAAAAAACGCTGCCGCCAAAAAATAGCAGCTCATGGTTTGTAACCGCTCCTGCGCCTCCTTCTCTCCCCGAGAGGGAATTCAGGCTTTACGCCGCGGCGTTTCTTTTTAAAAACCCGTATTTTTCGGCAAGTTCGGATTTTGCTTTTTCGCAAACATTCTTTTGGGGGAATGATATTTACGCCAACCTGGGCGTATCTTTTTCGCCGTCCCGATCCTTGTTAATTTCATTTGCGGCGGACGGAGCAGGAGAGCGTTTTGTAAACAGAGACGGCGTAAACTACAGCGAAGGTTTTAGAAGCGCCGGAAAAATTGAATGGAAAGGCAGATTTAATTCGCTTTTAAGGATTAATTCAACATTACGTGCGGATTCCTTCGGAGAGGAATTTAACCGTTTTTCATTTGATTTTCTTTACAGAGCTCCAGTCAGAAGGAATAATAAAAATATCCATTTAACAAGATTATCTTTATCCGCGGATCGCAGCGCGCAAAATCCGGAAAAAATTATTAATAACTTTTCCGGCGCTGCCGGATTCGGTCTAAACCCTTTCCGTTTAATTATATCGCCTTCTGTTAATTATCATTCCGTATTAAACGGTGCATGGAGCTATGATTCGGGCGCAATCAGCGGTGAAATTATCTGGCAGCACAAAATATTTCAATTACGAATAAAAGGGGAATATATGAATTTTACGGAAAAAAATGAAAAATGGGGCTTTTATACAGGCTGTTCCTGGCGGTTCAGGCAGGGAAGATTGAATTTCAGGCTGGAATCGCCGGATCTTCCCGAAAAATGGAATTGGGGTATTTCATGGAGAGCCGAAATTCATGGAAAAATATAAAAATAATGAATATTTTAGATTGTTTTTTCGATAATTATATTGTATCATTATATATAATCACAGATAAGGAGCGAATATGCCGGGCGGTGTAACAATAATGATTGTTGATGATTCCAGAATTATGAGGAACACAGTAAAAGGTGTCTTCACTGGAGTGGAATCTGCTTGTAACTTCATCGAAGCAAAAGACGGCGAGGAGGCATTGGCGCTTCTCGAAACTCAGACTGTTGATTTGATACTTCTTGACTGGAATATGCCAAGGTTATCAGGAATCGATTTTCTGAAGCAGATCAGGGCTATGGATCAATATAAAGATCTGCCCATTATTATGGTAACCAGTGAGGCCGCCAAGTTTAATGTTATCGAAGCGTTAAAACATGGAGCCACTGATTATATTACAAAACCAATTAAACTTGACTTATTCAAGCAGAAATTGGCAAAACTTCGCTTATTCAGGATGTAAACATGACAGTCGAATTGCAAAACTATGTAGAACCGTTTGTTGAGGTAACGGTTAACACCTTTAAGGAATTCTGCGGCGTGGACATAACTCCAAGGCACCCGCATTTCCTGGATCCGGACAAGGGATTTGAATGGGACATTTCAGCGGTTATCGGGCTTTCGGGCGTAGTAAAGGGAGCGGTTATCGTTTCCATGAAAGCGGATTTAGCAATTAAATTAACGGATTTACTTGCGGGCGAAGGACACAGCGAAATAGACGCTGATGTTGTTGACGCTATCGGCGAAATTAACAATATTATTGCCGGTAACATTAAACCAAAAGTACCCAACGGAGACAAAATCGTAATCTCAATCCCAACGATTATCAAGGGAAAAGAGCATTCAATCGCATGGCCCAGCAAGCAAACGCGCATTCTTTGTATTCCTCATAAAGCATTTGAAAATGATATCTTTCACTTAATGGTAGCTATTGAACTCGACCCTGAAAAATAAACAGGAGAGGACATAATGAAGCATGTTTTTGTGTTCGATCCAAAAGCATTTTATAACCAGCAATGGAAAATGGATAACATTCTCGACAGTATCGGGCAGTATTTTAGAACTCAGGAAAACGTATATTTCTCGATTCAGTATTCACGGTACCGCAGAAATGCAATTGCGATCATTCAGGACGAAATAGAAAAAGCGGGTCCCGGCGAAATCGTCAGGTTTTACGCAGTCGGCGGAGAAGAGATCATGTTCGACTGCTTAAACGGCATTGCTCATTTTCATCATAACACGCAGCTTGCTGTAATTCCTTACGGCGAATCGAACGACTTTTTAAAAATTTTCGGCGATGATAAAATCGATACGTTCAGGGATATACAGTCTCTTGTAAACTCCGAAACGCTCCCTACTGACGCTATCAGGTGGGGCGTGAATTATGCCCTGAATTCATGCTACATAGGAATGAACTCCACAATTTCCAAAAGATTGAAGGACATGAAATCCAGGCTGAACAAAAGCAGCTTCATTATTTTTTCCAAATTATCAGCATTTTTAAACTTCTTTCTGACCGCGTTTGATAAATCTCTTACATCAAGAGAATATGAAATTAAAATTGATGATCAGGATTACAGCGGTCACTATTGCCTTATACACGTAGCGAACGGTCCATATCATGACGGTAAGCTGACCGGCGCCTCAGACGCGACACCTGATGACGGACTTTTGGATATAGCCCTTATAAAAGCGACTCATCCGCTTGCGTCATTGTCATCAATGAGAAGGTATTCAAAAGGAAAACGCGCAAAAAACTGCGTTTTAATTCAAGGTAAAAAAATATCAGTAAAAACCAATAACGCTATCTGGATTCAGCTGGATAATGAATACATACAGGACACCAGTATTAACTTAAATATTGTTTCTCATGCAGTACAGGTTGTAGCGACCAGGAATTTATCATATCCAATGCCTTCGATGGCGGGGGCATAAATTATGGCAGTAAAAAAAACAGAAGAAACCAGATTAAGAAACATTGCAAACATTGCTTCCATCGCGCTGGTAGTCTTCCTGGGCGCGGCTTTCGTTCTTGAAGTAGAATTATCAAACTTAACCGTAAACTACAGCTTTGCTGGACTTGTGATGATAATAGCTCTTGTTATCATTATTGTGATCCAAAGAAATTCGATAAATAAATTTAAAATGGCATTTAATGTTCCATTTACGCTGTTTTTATTTTACACAGCGCTTATGATGCTTATTAAATGGAATAGCACCCACTATTTGTTTATCTGTATTTCTTTCTGCGCAATAAGCTGTATATATTCCAATTTTAACAGAACGCTTGCCTATATTATTCTTTCGAACGGAGTTATGGCTTTCCTGTTTATCAGGGGAAACCCTATCGCAGGGCACGGCATATCAATAATCGCTGTAGTAATTAACTGGGCGATTTGTCTCTTTACAAGCATTATTATGCTGCTCCTTACCAGAACCGCGACAGTCATTTTAAACAAAGCGCTTGAACATCAAAATTCATTCAATAACCTTCTCGCTTCCACAGAAAACTTTGTCGCCATGATTAATGAACGCAATGAAGTTGTTTATGCAAGCAAAACCCTTTCAATGCTTGGAAGCACAGAAGACTCCACGCTGGTTCAGGGACGTCCGATTATCGACCTTTTCCCGGGGAAGAGCCTAAAGGTTCAAGCCGGAAAAATGTTAAAAGAAAAGGATGATTACGCGGGAGACTGGGAATTTTCACTGGATGGCCAGAAGCGGTATTTTAAAGCGTCTTCACACAGCCTTCCCGGCGGAGGAGGCGGCGCTCTTATATCACTTTATGATATGACCCACCTTGCGGAACGCGATGAAATCGCAGCCATGAAAGACAGTATGAAAATCGGTCTTTTCTTCATGGATAAAAATTATATTATTCAGGATCACTATTCGCGCTATCTGGAAGAAATGCTTTCCGACACAAAATTATTTGGTAAACTTTTAACAGATATTATTTCCGACTCTGTCAGCAAGAACGAAATGGAAGCCATAAAAGATTATTTTAAAATGGTTCTTGAGCGTTCCTATGATCTGGACATGCTGGAAGAAATTAACCCGCTTAATGAGCTGCACTATGTACATAAAGAAACCGGCGACAGAAAAGTATTTCAGTTTGCTTTCTCCACCGTAGAACGGGACAGGGGCGAAGTTTTTATCCTTGTAACGCTCTACGATATTACCATCAGAGTTGAATTGCAGCAGAGACTGGCAGAAGAAGAAGCCAAGCGTCAGGAAGAAATGCAGGCGTTCTTTGAACTTGTTCAGGTTGAGCCGGATGTATTCAATGACTTTATGGGTGATATGGAATCAGAACTGGAAGCCATAGAAACAGTCCTTAAAAATGAAACCATGTCCACCCACGACGCGCTTGTAAAAGTTTATCAATCTGTTCATGCCATAAAATCCAATGCTGTTATTCTTGGATTAAGTATTTTTGGCAACAAGATACACAATTTGGAATCCAAAATCAAGAAAATGCGCGAGATAGAAGGCGATGTCCCATTCGGCGAAATGCTAAACCTTACCATGGAAATCGAAAAGATTACCAACGAAAAAGAAGGGTTTAAGGATATCATAAGCAAGCTTCAATCCTATTCAGGCGGAGGTTCTGCGGACGGCAAGAAGCAGAATGTAAAAGTGCTGATTGAATCGCTTGCCAAAGCAACCGCAAAAGCGGGCGAAGATTCTGGAAAGCAAATCCAGTTTATCGCAAAAGACATAGATTCAGACGCGATAAACGAAGGACCAAGAAGAACGATAAAAGATATTCTCATGCAGCTTATCCGTAACTCCGCTGTACACGGTATCGAAACGCCGGATGTAAGAAAAGATAAAGGCAAGAACGAAACGGGTACTGTCAAACTTTCGATCAAAATGTCTGACGACAGAAAGCATGTTCACATCAGGCTTTCTGATGACGGTGCCGGTCTTAACTACAAGAGAATCGCCGAAAAAGCCATAAGCAAGGGACTTATAAAACCGGAAGAAGCGGACAACAACGAGGTTCTGTTAAAAATTATCTTCTCCCCTGGTTTTAGCACGGCAGAAACTGAAGGTGTACATGCCGGACGCGGTATTGGATTAAATCTTGTCCGCGACCGCTTAAAAGAAATAAACGGCTCCATAAAGTTGCGTTCGGAAACTGACAAAGGCATTCTTTTCCTTGTCTCCGTTCCGATTCAGCAGAAATTAATCGGTTAAGCCTGCGCCTATAGCTGTTGTATATTCAGCGTAATCAGGATAAATGAACTCAATCCCGTACATACCGGAAATATCCGAAAGCACTTTTTGCCCGATTAGATTTTTACTGCCGTTTCCCGTGACAATTACACGCGATATATTTTTGGCTCTTGCTGCGAAAACTGACAGCATCCCTATTACCTGATAAACCATATTAATAATCCCAAGAGCGATATCAGGCGGAGCCGCTGTATCAAGCATCTTTCCAAAATTGGAAGCGGTGGTTTCGTCTCTTAAAAAGCTAATGCTGGTGTCCGCAATGTCTCCGAGCAGAAGATCAACCTGATTAAGTCTTCCATTTTGCGCAAGCTCCAGTATGTTGCTGAACTGCGCAACCGGTAAAAGTTTTTTGGCAAGCCCAAGAATCGTACCGCCGCCAATGCCGGAACCGCCGAAATGGAAAATGCCGTTTTCTCCGGCTTCGATTATAACTGTGCCCGTGCCGATATTGGCAATTATGATATTTTTCATTCCTGACAGAAACATTCCGCCTATACCTATAGCCTCTATTTCTTTTACTCTTCCTGTAGGGATTCCAAAAATATCATCTTTTATTTTGGACGCTCCGGCTCCTGTAATTTTTATCTTTTCGATCTCGTTTATTTTTATACCGTTCTCAAGAATAATTTTCCCAAAAGCGCCGGTTGCCGCGGTAATGGCATCCTGAGCCCTTGCTTTTATTTTCTTTGTAACTTTTCCGTTTTCTATGGAAACGGCTTTTGTTGTCGTACTTCCGACATCTATTCCTATTATCAATTTTTACTCCCGGTAATTATGTATATTTTAATTCCTATTCTTTAAATTCATCAGATATTTTAAGAAAAATTTTAACCAAATCCGGATCAAACTGGGTTCCGCTTCCCTTTTTAATTATTTCTACCGCTTCTTCATGCGGATAAGCTTTTTTATAAGGACGAACAGACACAAGAGCGTCATACACGTCGGCAATTGCCATAATACGCCCTAGAAGAGGGATGTCTGTTCCCGATAAATTATTCGGGTAGCCTGTTCCATCCCACCATTCATGATGACTTGCGGCGAATATTTTTGCGTATTTTAAAAACTCGCTTTCCATTGCAAGCACTTCGACCTTTTCCATTATCTGTTTTCCAACATGCGTGTGTATTTTCATATCTTCATATTCATCAAAATTGAGCTTGCCGGGTTTTCTTAAAATATTATCGCTTATAAAAATTTTTCCAACATCATGAAGCTGACACGATTGAACCAAAAGTTCTATATCCCAGTTCTTTGTCTCTTCCTGAAAAATACCGCTCTCTATAATAGCTTCAAGAAGCAGCCTAAGTCCCTTTTGCGTACGTTCAATATGCCTGCCTGTAATATCATCACGGTACTCAACAAGCTCCGCCATTGTTTTTAAAAGCGCGTTTTGAAGCTGCAATATGTTTTGAGTTTTTTCATCAACCATTTTTTGCAGATTATCATTAAAGAACTGAAGATCCTCAGCCTGTTTAGCCAGCGTTTTTCTTTGCTCTTCGACAAGCAGATGTACTTCAATGCGTTTTAGCAAGAGATCAGGTTGAATCGGTTTGGAAATAAAATCGATTGCGCCAAGAGAGAATGCGGACAGCTCGGCTTCGGCGTCTGTGCGAGCTGTAAGAAAAATAACCGGAATGGATTTTGTAGTTACGTTTGATTTTAAAATTTTAATAGCTTCGTAGCCGTCCATTACCGGCATATCAACATCCAAAAGAATTAAAGAAGGAACATTGTTTTCCAGTAAGCCGAAAAGTTTTTCCGCGGAAGGAGCGGTAGCAACGGTATAATTTTTTGTAAGTATATTCTTACCTATACGAAGATTCGCGGGATTATCATCCACCATTAATATAAGCGCTTTTTCCCCGTCCATATTTACCTGCTGTGATTATACCTCATTGACTAAATCTTGTCATTAAAAATTTCATCGATTTTAATAATTACATTATTAAACTCCGCCATCAAAATGTCATCTGAAATATTTTCCATTGTATTTCTGGTATTTCTATCCAGAGAAAGATTATTAATTTTTTCCAGTAAATTATCAATGGATTCGGCTTTCTGGGATTTTATTGCCTCTTTTAACATTCTTAAAAGAGGAAAAAGCTCGCTGTTTTCNGAAGCAGTTAAATTATCTGCGGCTTCATTTTCTTCCTTTTTAAGAATGTCNTGTATTCCTTCTATTATTTCTGTAAGATGATCTACAAACATATCAAGTTTACCGTTNATAAAATCCCTGTTCCTTACCTTTCCNGCGTTTTCAAGTTTGGCAGCCTGATCAGATAATTCANTCGCACCAATTGCGGCAGACGCGCTCTTTAACGCGTGAACATTGGTGATGAATAAAGCCAGAGATTCCTCATAAAGCGTATTTCTAAGCAATTGAAGACGCTCTTGCGCGTCTTTCCTGAAAGTCGCAAGCACGGAAATATATCCCTCTACTGTGCCGCCCGTCATGCTAATGCCTTTTTGTACATCAATTCCAAAGATACCGGGGAAAAGATAATTTTTATCTGTCTTGCTTGTAAGCCCCTGCTCTCTTTTATCTTTTGATATCCATCTGTTTAGAATATCATCAAGCGCGGAGATATCAATTGGTTTTGCAAGGAAATCATCAAAGCCTTTTTTTAGAAACATTTCCCTTACTCCGGATACGGCGTTTGCTGTTAATGCGATTATTGGTATCCTCTTTTTATTATTATCAATTCTTGTTTCCCACCTGCGTATCAACGCAGTCGCTTCAATGCCGTCCATTTCCGGCATCATGTGATCCATGAACACAAGATCGTAATCGTTGTGTTTTATAAGCTCGATTGCTTCAGGACCGGAAATACACTTATCGACATCCGCCCTGTAAGGCGCCAAAAGACCTTCGGCAACTTTTAAATTTGTAGGAATATCATCGACAACAAGGATTCTGGAATCAGGGAATGCATAGCGGACAATACCGGAAATTCTCGAGGCATCAGTATAACCTTTATTATCCTCTTTGCCGTTTAAAATGTTTGCAATTGATAAAGATTGAACCGGCAGCGAGACAAACCGAACATCGGGGATATATGCTTCAGTTCCCCATTCTACCATAAGAGCGAGCGGAGGTTTTTTCTCTCCGATATAATAGTGATCGGGTTTATCCATAATATGCTTAACTATTTCATAAATTCCATAACCGGAAAGAATCAGCGACCATTCCTGTTTAAACAACGCGGCGGAAAATTCTTCTGTGTTGGATACCATAAGATGATTAACGCCCAAATTTCTTAACGACCAGCAAATCGAGCTTGAATAGACAACCCTGCCTTCATAAACAAGAACATTTTTCTCCTTTGCGTTATTAACAGAAGCAAATACTTCCGTAGAATCAACGCCCTGCGGAATTGTAATTGTAAAAGCGCTGCCTTTGCCGTATTCGCTTTCCAGGCTGATATCGCCGTTCATAAGCAGACATAAACGTTTTGTTATTGCAAGACCCAGCCCTGTTCCCTCAACATTGCGGTTTCGTTTTAGATCGACCTGAACAAATTCGCCGAATAGTTTTTTTCTGTCTTCTTTTTTAATTCCTTTCCCCGTGTCGGAAACAACAAAATCCAGCCACACTTTATTTTCGCTGCGTTTTCTAACAGTAATGGACAGGCTTATACATCCCTTGTTTGTGAATTTTGCGGCATTGGAAAGAAGATTTAAAAGTATCTGCCGGAGACGCACTTCGTCTCCAATTAAAACATTGGGTATTTGTCCGTCTATATTTGTAAGGAAGCGAACAGGTTTTTCTTTAAGCCTTGTGCGGATTATATTTACAGTATCATTAATAAGAGACGCAAGCAGGTATCTTACAGGGACAATTTCCATTCTGCCGGCTTCGATTTTTGAGAAGTCAAGCACATCATTTATTATGGTTATAAGGCTGCTTCCCGCCTGTTTAATATCCTGAGCGTAGCTTCTCGCTTCGTCAGAAAGGTTAGTGCGCAAAAGCAGTTCCGCCATTCCCGTGATCGCGTTCATTGGAGTGCGTATTTCATGGCTCATGCTTGCAAGGAATGTGCTTTTGGTGCGGTTTGCGTTTTCGGCTTCTTCGCGCAGTTCCATAAGGCGGCGGTTTTGTTCCCTGATTTCATCCACAATATTAAAAACATATTCGCCGGTTTTTTCTACATTGTTCTGATATACGACAAGCATTCTATAAATATCATCATTGGAGATATTGGACTGCTCTATCATGGCGCCAAGAGTTTTCTTTATATTGTCATAATTGGAGCTTTTAGAATCGTTCATAAGCGAATTTATACTTTCCTTAAGATAGGAAATTGTAATATTTAAAAGCTCGCTTCTGCTTACAATATCAAAAACAACCGATTTTAATTTGCTTTCTGTATAATGAAAAAGACGTTTGGTTTTATAAGGGTCTGTCATTCCATGTTCAGGCGGCGTCCCGAAAAATACGGCTGTTAGAGTCTGATTATGATGCGTAAAAAGTTCCTCGCCGTATGTATTAAAACCTATCATCGGGTATTTGGAAAACACATCATTAAAATCATCAATTTGTTTTTTTTCGATTAGTTCCAAATGACGCTGAACACAATTAAAAATAAGGCACCCCTGTATACCAGGCAGAAACTGCGCCGTCGCTTCCAGATTACTTTTTGCGTTTTCAATAATATCGCCTTGTTTAAGCAGAAATACTTTTGTGCCGGCTTCTATGTAACAATAAAATTGAATACCTTTGCCGTTTACGATTAAATTGGGACTTCGGATATAAATACTGTCGCCCAAAATTAATCCAAGCGGATTCCTTGCGAATATTTCGATAGTTAAGTCTTTAACGTTCTTTACTCCAACCTGCCTTGCGTAAAATTCCGCTGCAGGTTCTCCGTTAATTTCCCATGCGATTCGCTGCATGATCTCGACGCGGTTAATTGTAAATGAATTCTCTGTAGGAAGATAATGAACATAATGGTTAAAGAAAAAAGGGATTTTCATTTTAAGTATTACAACTACAAGACCATCTTTGGAAATTCTATCTCCCGCGCTTACAAGAGTCTTTGAAAAAGTCATTTCATCCGCGGCTGCTCCGCCAATAAAGGCAAGGTTCAAATCCTTATCCATTGTAAATTCTTTCATGATTAGTTCGCCTAGACACAAGCCGTCAAAAAAAATAAGTCCTAGATATTCATCGGGGTTAATGTTTTGACCTTTTGTCTTATGTTTTAACTCAGAAATAGCGGCTTGCGCGGCAAGAATTGGATCTGATTTTACTTCCTCCTGAAATGTCAAATAAGTATCGGCGACTTCATCCGAGGAAAGAGACATAATTACAATTCCGGTTTCTACAGCTCCGCCCGAAGACCAGCCGCCGTACATTGAAGCTCCAACACACACTGCGTCCGGGAACGCTTCTTTTATGGCTAAATGAGGCTCGTATATTTCAAATGAAGGGGAAAAAAAGAAAATGACAGCCTTTACATCAGGCTGCCATACGCCAATAAAGACTTTTTCGATATCCCATTCATGTAATGATGTTACTTTGACAGCCATTACTTTTCCTTATTTACAATTTTTACATTTCAGCTTTTTCCAAAACCCGGTTAGTTTCTGAAAAAGCTCATTTTTTAAAATTATAACACCATCCGGGAATTTTAGAAAGTATTTTAATTTATGGAAAAGTATCAATATCGGCTTTCAAATACAGTAAAAATTAAATAGTAAAAAGGCGGATTAATAGAGTTAACTGTGTTTTATTTTTTTAATAAGTTCTACAGCTTCTTCCGGTTTAGTACAATTAATTAAAGCTTCTCTTAACGTCTTATCTCTTAATATAGCCCCAATAGCCGCAAGAAACTGCACATACAAACCGCAGTCCTTTTTTGGAGAGACTATCAATACAAAGAGCTGTGAAGGGTTTCCGTCCATCGATTCAAAGTTAATTCCATTCTTTTTGATTCCTATGGCAACAGATGTGTCAGTTATTCCGTCGGTTTTTGCGTGAGGGAGAGCAATGCCGTGATCCATGCCGGTACTCATTGTCCTTTCGCGTTCAAGCACATCAGCGAGAACAATATCTTTGTTCAGAAGTTTCCCCTGAGCGTCCAGGAGATCGACAAGCTCGCAAATTATCTGTCCTTTGGAATTACCTTTTAAATCAAGGATTAAACAATCCGGGTCGATTAAAGCGAGGATATCCTTTGTCGCTCTGGCTTCGGTATCGAATAATTCTTTTTTCATCGCAACAGGGTTTGCGGATGTTTTTAATCTTTCTATATTATGGTAAAGATCGAGGATTACTTCATAGACCTCATTTTTTACAAACGGCATATCTGTCTTGGCGGTTGATACCATAATCGAAGCGTGTTCTTCCGTTATAAAAATTGAAATATCATCTTTGCGGGCCTGACAGATTCCTTCGTTAGCGTTCATCGTTTGAACATAAAAACCTTCATTGCGGAATTCATTAAGAAGGTTTTCTATTACAAGTTCTGCGATTTCGGCAGATTCAAAGTTCCAGATTTCGCGGGCGTTGTCATCGTGCTTGACAGGTTTTCTTGTTCCCTGCCCGGAGAACTTAAAAGCAAGACCCATAAGCGGAGGAGAGACAACAATAGTAATGAAGATCATAAAGACTGCCGTGGAAAAAAGCTGATCGTTTAGCACGCCTGCGGCTAATCCAATTCCGCAGGTAATTAAAGCGCCTTCGCCGCGGGGGATCATTCCGGCTCCGATTCGGAACGCGCCTTTTCGGTTAAAGCCGGAAAGAAGAGCGGGACCGCCGCAGCCAATTATTTTGGATAGAATGACAGTTAACGTGTATATGCCGCAGAAAATTAAAACCGGCGTTGTCGCGATCGCTTTTACATTTACCATCATACCCATAACTGCGAAAAACATCGGCACAAAAAATTCATAAAGCGCGCGAATTCTTTCCTGTATCACTGCGGCGATATCTGTCTTGGAAAGAGAAAGCCCCGCAATATACGCGCCGATAATAAGAGCAAGCCCGGGTTTTTCCAAAAGACCCGCAAGAATCAAGGCAATTCCCAAAGCCAGCACGGAAAAATCAATACTGTTCTTGAACGATTTTAAAAACGAAGCGAGCATTTTGGAACAGAGCAGCATTATGGAAGCTACGCCAAGCCAGATACCAAAGAGCATACCGGCTTTAATCAAAATTGATTGAACAGAAAGTCCGCCTCCCTCGGCGGTACCGGCAGTCGCGGTACCGGCGGTCGCGGTAGCAATTCCAAGCACAACCGCTAAAATAATAATCCAGATAACATCATCAAAAACTGACGCTGATAAAATTGTAACGCCCTCCGGAGAATCAAGCTTTCTTCGTTCAGAGAGAGTTCTCGCGCTTATTCCTACAGAAGTAGTTGTAGCGATTACGCCGAAAAAGAGACAGCGCGGATCCCAGAATGAAACATCTGTAATATTGAAAATAGGCAGAAGGAAAACGCCGCAGAATGTTCCAGCGACAAATGATAAAACCGCTCCGCTAACTCCGATTATACCGCCAGCGACAGAATAACGAAGGAAAAGACTTAAATCGGTTTCTAAACCTGTTACAAAAAGAAGGACAATCGAGGCAACTGTGGCAAAAGCATACAACTCAATACTTACAGAAAGACCGCTTGCATCCGCTAAAGGAAAAACGCCGTGCGGAAAAAACGGAAGGACAAGACCGCCAAGGGCAAATGGTCCAATAAGCACGCCAGCCAATAATTCACCAAGCACCGAAGGGATTTTAATCTTCTTTGCTAACTGCCCAAAGAGGCGCACTGCCAATAAAATTATTCCAATCTGGAGAACCAGTTGGGCTACAAGATCCGTAACTTCCATTTGTTATAATATTCTATGCCTTCAATAAAATCATGTCTAGTAGGCATATCTAATCAAAATGTTATAAAACAATACTATAGAACATTGAATTTTACCAAATCCGGATGTATACTGATTTTAAGGATCGCATAATGGCAGATAGAAACGTTTTTTCCATACCTGTTTCACGAAAACGCCAGGCATCCATGAAGAGAAGATTTATTGTTTTTTCTTCGCTACTATTTATGCTGATACTTGTTTTTGGAAGTCTTGCCTTCATTATTCTGATGAACCAGCTTGTACACGAAAACACCAGTTACGAATTAAAAAAAACAGTGGAGCTTGAACGCCTAAGACTCGAAGCATCGGTAAACGGCGAGATCGCGATCGCTTTAAAAATGGCGGACTCGCCGCTTATTAGACATTATTTTTCCAATCCCGGCGATCCGGATTTAAGATCCCTCGCGTTTGAAGAATTCAACGCTTATTGCCGGACTCTTACAGACAGATCAATTTTTTGGGTAAACGATATAGATAAAATATTTTATGCGATTAATCATGATCCATATAAAGTTGACCCCGATAACCCAGAAAATTATTGGTATAACATGACCCTTTATAATACAGAAGCATACAATTTTAATATAAATTATAATCCTGACCTAAATGTAACAAATCTCTGGATTAATGTTCCGGTTTTTAGCAATGACAACAAACCCATCGGCATGGTTGGAGCGGGAATTAATGTAACACATTTTATAGCCGGCATATACAGTAATTACATCGAAAACTCTCCTCTATTCTTTTTTAATTCCTCTGGAGAAATAACAGGAGCGGGTGATATCGACCTTGTAAAAAATAAAGTGTCAATTGAACAGGCGCTTGGACAGACAGGCAATGAAATAATGGCAAAGACAAGCAAAATAACATCCAGAGATATTCATTACTTTGACATAACCCATAAAAACGGAGTAGGTGCGCTTGGATTCATTCCCGAGCTTGGCTGGTATATAATCGCTGTTCATTATTTTACAGGAGGGGAAGTGCTGCGAACGGGAATGACTATACTTTTTATTATAATGATATTTGTTATCCTGTCCATCTTTGCGGTCTTTAATGTATTTCTCGCTAAACTTTTAAAACCGCTTCATAACATTGTAAGAGAAATCAGCCGTATCACTATCGACTGGGATTTAAAACAGCAAAGCGAAATCACTGCCCAAAGCGAAATTGAAACACTTGGCGAGTTTCTTAACATGACAATAATCGATCCGCTAACTGAAATTTACAACAGGCGTTTCTTTGACGGCAATATGAGAAAGATTATAAAGCAATTATCCAGAACAAAGGGCAATCTAAGCCTTCTTATGATTGATATAGATTTCTTTAAAAAATATAATGATACATACGGTCATGACGAAGGCGATAAATGTTTAAAAGAGATCGCGACAGCTCTTTCCAAATCCATCATAAGGGAAGAAGACTTTGCCGCTAGATTCGGCGGCGAAGAATTTGTCGTAGTGCTGCCAAATACGGACGAGACAGGAGTGAAGCTGATTGCGGAAAAGCTGCTAAATAAAGTCCGTGAATGTAATATACCTCATTCGCAGAGCTCTATCGCGGACTGCGTAACAATATCCATAGGCGGCACAACATGCGTTGTAAATTATACGCAAAACGAAAAAGATTATGTCAAACACGCGGACAACGCATTGTATAAGTCAAAGCAAAGCGGACGCAACCGTTATACGTTCGAAGAGTTTACACCTTAAAGCGTGAAACTTCCTTAACCAATATTGTAATGTTCTCGCGGTTCTGTCTGCTTATTTCTTTTATGTGATTTACGGCAACATTGATCTGATGCGCTCCTGCCGACATTTCGCTCATGCCGCTTGTAATTTCCTGCGTTACTTTTTCCAGACTGGTACTTTCCATGATAACTTCTTTGGCGCCGTTTAACATTGCCTGAGAGCCGTCTTCTACATGCCTTGTAATTTCATTTATATTACTTATGCCTTCAAGGATCTGTTTGCTTCCCGATTGTTGTTCTTCCATTGAACAGCGAATCTGCTCTTCCTGATCCGCAACTGTCTTTACGCCGATATTGATATCGTCAAATTTATTCATTACGTTTCCGGTAGAGCGGGTTATCTTGTCGATTGATTGTTTAATTTTCTTTAATACGTCACTGATTGTTTTTGACTGCTGGCTGGAATTTTCAGCAAGCTTTCTGATTTCGCCGGCTACTACCGCAAAGCCCTTGCCTGCTTCTCCGGCATGAGCGGCTTCAATAGCGGCGTTCATCGAAAGCAGGTTTGTCTGACTGGAAATATTTTCCATTACGGAGTTAATGTTCATAAGTCCTTCCGACTCACGCGCGATTTCTTTAATATCCGCGGCAACTTCCTGAAGTCCGCTTAAACCATTTTCGGAAGAATCTCTTAAGACTTCTACGTTCTCGGAATTTCTTACAAGAGTATCTGTAACAGAACGGGTATTCGCGACCATCTCTTCGATCGCCGATGAAGCTGAAGCGATATGACTGGACTGGTTTTCTACATGATTATTGAGATTATTGATATTCTGAACAACCTGTTCCATTGTTGCGTGGGTTTCGCTTACGCTTTCGCTCTGGGATTGAATTCGTACCTGTATACTTTGAATGTTTTCCGTGATTTGATTTATGGCGGCGGCAGTTTCGCTCATATTTGTAGCAAGATCATTTCCGGTATCCGAAAGAGCTGATGTCTCTTTCATAATATTGATAATCAAATCTCTTATCTTATCAAGCGTAACATTAAAGAATCCCGCAAGCTCTCCAATCTCGTTTTCTTTAATATTATTTATCCTTATCGTTAAATCTCCTTCGCCCTGAGATATTTCCTTTAAGATTGCGCACACTTCTTTTACCGGCATAAAAATCATACGCATAATAAGCAAAAGCATTACTATCCCGATAAACATACCGACCAAACCAATAATCGTCTGCTGGATTTCGATTGACAAAATTGATGTGTGAAGCTCTTCTCCGTCAAAATCGCAGGCTACAATGCCTACCAGTTCCCCTTTTGAATTTAATAATGGCGTGTAAACCGAAATCAACCAGCCCCATTCACCCTGATCTACCAAACCTGAAATTTCGGTTGTTAAGTTCGCTACTGCCCTTCTAAAGGCATCGTCATATTCACTTGCGTCAAACGAATCTCCCAACGGAGAGAAATTTTCTTCATCATCAGGCGGGGCGGAACCGTCAACTATATAATTCCAGTAATCACCATGACTCGGCGCGGAAGTGTAAAAATACATGGCGCCGGAAAGTTCCTTTAGATCCAGCATTTTTATTCTTGTTGCTTCATAAAACGGATCTTCTTCATCCAATGATTTAGCCAGTTTTTCAAAAGCGTCGCCGTCAATTAACATCGCGCCTTTTTCTACAAGCAAAATACCCTGTTCAGAGAAGGCATTAATAACGGTTTGCGATAACTGCCGCACGCCCATTAAAACCAAGGTTATTGTTAAAACAATAACAAAAATAATAAAAAAGACCAATAAGCGAAACTTTAACGAATTATATATTTTCATTTTTTTCCTACTCCAAAAATGATTTATACCTGGATAATCCAATACCGTGTCAGATTTATAACAGTTTCTATAATAATCCTATAAAAATACATAAATTTCAAGCGTTTATCCGGTTCTGACGTTTAATATTTTTATATTTAGCTCTGTAAATAAATAAAAAACTGTTATTATAGACTATTATTGTTTATTATTGGGAATTTTGATAGAGTAAAACCATGAATTACGCTGAAGAATCATTAAAAAAGCATTATGAATGGCGGGGAAAACTGGAAATAATCCATAAAATGCCGGTTTCCACCCGCGAAGACCTTTCGCTTGCCTATACGCCGGGTGTCGCTCAGCCGTGCCTTGAAATACAAAAAGACCCCGAAAAAAGCTGGGAGCTTACAGGACGATGGAATACCGTTGCGGTTGTAACAGATGGAACCGCCGTTCTTGGTCTTGGAGATATAGGCCCCGAGGCTGGTATGCCTGTAATGGAAGGAAAATGCGTTTTATTTAAAGCGTTTGGCGGCGTTGATGCCGTTCCTCTTTGCATACGATCAAAAGAAGTTGACGTTATTGTAGATACTGTCACTTTACTTGCCGGCAGTTTCGGCGGCATCAATCTGGAAGATATTTCCGCTCCCCGCTGCTTTGAAATAGAACGCAGGTTAAAAGAACGATGTGATATTCCCATTTTTCATGACGACCAGCACGGCACGGCGATTGTAACGCTTGCGGCTTTGCTTAACGCCCTAAAAGTAACCGGAAAAAAACTGGAAAATATAAGCGTTGTGATTCTTGGAGCGGGAGCCGCCGGCATTGCAGTTACCCGTCTTTTGCAGGCAGTGGGTCTTTCCGACGCTGTGCTTTGCGATCGCCAGGGAGCGATTTACAAGGGGAGAGACGGTCTTAACAGCGAGAAAGCCGAGATGGCGCAGATATCAAACAAGCAGATGAAAAAAGGCTCGCTCGCCGATGTAATGAAAGGCGCTGATGTCTTTATCGGCGTTTCCGCTCCGGGCATGGTGACGCAGGATATGGTTAAGTCTATGGCGGATAATTCAATACTGTTTCCGATGTCCAACCCTACGCCGGAGATTATGCCCGATGAGGCAAAAGCCGCCGGAGCCGCTGTTGTCGGAACAGGACGCAGTGATTTCGCAAACCAGATAAATAATGTCCTCGCCTTCCCGGGTATTTTTAGGGGAGCTTTGGATGTCCGCGCAAGCGATATTAACGACGAGATGAAGATCGCCGCAGCTTACGCTCTTGCAAGCCTTGTAGGAGAAAATGATTTAAACCCTGATTATATTATCCCTGCGGCGTTTGACCTTCGCGTTAAAGACGCAGTAGCAAAAGCCGCGGCGCAGGCGGCTGTCAAAAGCGGAATCGCAAGAATATAGAACTCAATATAGAAATATAACGCCGGTTAAATCTCGACCACTCCGTCAAAAACTTTTACGCAGTCGCCCGTCATAAATATTGTATCGCCGTTGTAATTTATTAAGAGCTCTCCGCCCGGAAGCTGCACTTTAATGTCAGCGCCTTTGTCACAGTATCCGTTAAGGACTGCCGCAACAGCAGCGGCGCATGCTCCAGTCCCGCAGGCTTGTGTCTCGCCGCTTCCGCGTTCCCAAACACGCATCTTTAAGTGATTCTTGTCTACAATTTCCACAAACTCGGTGTTTACCCTGTCGGGGAAGAGCGGGTCTTTTTCGAACAGCGGACCTGTCGCGCGCAGATTAAAAGAATCAACGCCTTCCATAAATACAATGGCGTGCGGGTTTCCAATTGACACGCAGGTTATGTCATAGCGGGTTCCGCTGATAATCACCTGTCTGGCAATTACATTTTCGCCGGAAAGTTTAACCGGTATTTTGTCAGGGTGAAGCTCGGCGCGCCCCATGTTTACCTTAACCCTGGAAACAAATCCGTCTCTTGTATAGAGAACCATTTCCCTTATACCGCTTAAAGTTTCAATGCTCATGTTTCGTTTCTTTACGATATCATTGTCGTACAGGTATTTCGCTACGCAGCGCAGCGCATTGCCGCCTGTGCTGTCCTCGCTTCCGTCAAGATCGAAAATCCTGATTTTCGCGTCAGCGATTTTGGAAGGCAGTATAAGCACGATGCCCTCGCCGCCTACTCCCCTGTGCCTGTCCGACAAAAACGCCGAAAGCGATTCCGGCGAATTAATAACAAGGTCAAGACAGTTAATGTAAATATGATCGTTGCTGCAGCCGTGCATTTTGGCAAAGTTAATTTTTACGCGCTCTTTCCTCATGCTGTTGATGTCTACAAGTTCTGTATTAATCTCGCTGTAGTCGGTAAGCAATGAATCAGCAAGAGCGTTTGCCGTATCGATCGATGTAAGACACGGAACTCCAAGCGCGCACGCTTTTCTTCTAAGTCTAACGCCGTCAAGAGCCGGATCCCTTCCTTTCTCTGATGTCGAAATGATGTAGCTGATCTGCCCGCTTGCCAAAAGTGTTTCTGTGTTTACGTCCGGGTTGTCGGCGATTTTATCAATTGCCTGAACCTTAAAACCTTTCTTGTTAAGGAATCTTGCGGTTCCCCTTGTTCCATGAAGCGTGAATCCTAGCTTTGTAAACTTCTGGGCGATGCCGACAATTTCTCCCTTGTCTCCGTCACGGAGCGTAAAAAGCACGCCGCCAGTTTTTTTCATTTTATATCCGGCTGCGACAAGTCCCTTAAAGAGAGCTTCTTCCAGATTTTTGCCAAGCCCCAATACTTCCCCTGTTGATTTCATTTCAGGTCCAAGGTGAGTATCAAGCCCTGTCAATTTTTCAAACGAAAAGACAGGAACCTTTGCGGCGATGTAGGGAGGAATTTTCGCAATACCGGATGTATGTCCAAGAGCGGAAAGTTTTTCGCCGATGCTCACCTTTGTGGCAAGCTCGCACATTTGAACGCCTGTCACCTTGCTGATATACGGAACAGTGCGGGAAGCTCTGGGGTTTACTTCGATTACATAAACTTCATTCCTGTAATACACGTATTGAATATTAACAAGGCCCCGGACATTCAGAGCCATGCAAAGTTTTTTTGTAACTTCAAAAAGTTTCTCCGCAAGATCATCATCAATATTTAACGCTGGGTACACGGCAATACTGTCGCCGGAATGTACGCCGGTTCTTTCGATGTGTTCCATGATGCCGGGGATTAAAACATCTGTGCCATCGCAGATTGCGTCAACTTCGATCTCGCGTCCGCTTAGATACTTATCAATTAAAACAGGGTTATCCTGCTTCTGCCTTAGAATGATCTCCATGTACTCTTTGATATCTTCATGAGAAAACGCTATGATCATGTTCTGTCCGCCAAGAACATAAGAAGGGCGCATTAAAACCGGATAACCGAGTTTCTCTGCGGCTTCAAGCGCCTGTTTCTCTGTCATTACGCCGAAACCTTTGGGGCGGTTAATTTGAAGTTTTTCAAGAAGGATGTCAAAGCGTTCTCTGTCTTCACATATATCGATACTCTCCGCAGAGGTTCCAATTATATTGATGCCTCTTTCGTGCAGCTGCTTTGTAAGTTTAATCGCCGTGCCGCCGCCAAAAGCGACAATAACGCCGATTGGTTTTTCGATATTGATAATGTTCATTACATCATCGATATAGAGCGGTTCAAAATACAATCTGTCTGCGGTGTCAAAGTCTGTTGATACTGTCTCGGGGTTGTTGTTGATTACGATGACTTCGTAACCCATGCTCTTTAATGTCCACACGCAATGAACGCAGGCATAATCGAATTCGATGCCTTGCCCGATTCGTATCGGACCGGAACCAAGCACAACAATTCTTTGCTTTGTACTTTTTTCTATAAAAGGAAGCGCCTCATTCTCTATGCCGTTTTTAATTGAATAAAAATACGGCGTCTTCGCCTCAAACTCTCCGCCGCAAGTGTCTACCATTTTATAAACAAGCGGAGATGGAGCAAGGAAAGGAGAATTGGGTTTGGCGATTCTTGCAAGTCCGTTTAAAAACCAGCGATCGACTTTTGTAATATTATTTAATTCATCAATACTGACGCCTCGTTTAATGGCTTCGTATAAAACAAAAACACGTTCATCTGTAACGGTGTTAAGCATCTCCCTGATTTCTGCGTCGGTCTTTGCGGACAAGCGCGGATTATCAAGAGTGCTTAAACCAATCTCCGCTCCGCGAACGGCTTTTAAGAGCGCTTCTTCGAATGTGTCGGCGATAGACATTACCTCGCCTGTCGCTTTCATCTGAGTGCCAAGCTCCTTGTTGGCATATACAAACTTGTCAAAAGGCCACTTGGGAAATTTTACCGCCACATAATCCAAAGCCGGCTCAAAGGCGGCGTATGTCGTGCCTGTTACGGCGTTCATTATCTCATCAAGTGTGTAACCGACAGCAATTTTTGTCGCAACTTTGGCGATTGGATAGCCTGTCGCCTTGCTTGCGAGAGCTGACGATCTTGAAACACGGGGATTTACTTCGATGACTGCATACTCAAAGCTATCGGGATGAAGTGCAAGCTGAACATTGCAGCCACCCTCAACGCCAAGCGATTTAATTATATCCAAAGCGGCGGAGCGAAGCATCTGGTATTCCCTGTCCGCCAAAGTGACACAGGGCGCAATAACAATGCTGTCGCCTGTATGCACGCCGACAGGATCAAAGTTTTCCATTGAACAGACGGTGATTACATTGCCAGCCCGATCCCTCATGACTTCAAATTCAATTTCCTTCCAGCCTGTTATCGATTTTTCTACAAGCACCTGATTGATCGGAGAAAGAGCGATACCGTTCGCGGCAATCTCACGAAGCTTTGTTTCATCAGCCGCAATGCCGCCGCCTGATCCGCCGAGCGTAAACGCCGGACGAATGATCATCGGGTAGCCGATCTCGTTCGCGAAGTTAACGGCGGTCTCAACATCTGTCGCAATCACCGAGGGTACGCACGGCTGCCCTATGCCAAGCATTGTCTCCTTAAAGAGTTTTCTGTCCTCCGCCTTGTCAATTGTTTCCGGTGAAGAGCCGAGAAGGCGCACGTTCATTTTTTCCAGGAAACCGTCACGAGCCAAACGCATACAGAGAGTTAAACCCGTCTGCCCGCCAAGCCCCGATAAAATGCTGTCCGGTCTTTCCTTTTCGATGATTCGTTTTACAGTAGTGAGAGTAAGAGGCTCAATATAAATCTTGTCCGCGATATTATTGTCGGTCATTATCGTGGCGGGGTTTGAATTAACAAGGACGATTTCGATTCCGTCTTCACGAAGCACGCGGCAAGCCTGAGTGCCTGCATAATCAAATTCAGCAGCCTGCCCGATAACAATCGGTCCTGAACCGATTACCAAAACTTTCTTTATACTTTTATCCAGCGGCATGAGCGTCCATCCTTTTTATAAATTCGTCAAACAGGAAAGAAGTGTCTAAAGGCCCGCCGCGCGCTTCCGGATGAAACTGCACAGTAAAGGATACGCCGTAATCGATCCCTTCGCATGTTTTATCATTTACGTTTACAAAAGAGCTGTTGTCGGCGATTACTTCGTATCCGTGGTTCTGGCTTGTGATATATACCTTGCCTGTCCTTGTATCTTTTACAGGCTGGTTTGAACCTCTATGCCCAAACTTTAGTTTTCTTGTTTTATAACCGTTCGCAAGCGCCAAAAGCTGGTGCCCGATACAGATACCAAAAATCGGCGTTCCGCTTTTCATTAAAACTTTTAGCGTTTCGATTATCTTTAGATTATCAGGGTCTGCGGGATCGCCCGGGCCGTTGCTTAACATGATTCCATCGGGATTAAATTTTAGTATTTCGTCCGCAGATGTATCATGAGGGAAAACCCAAACTTCGCAATCACGAGCGGCGAGCGCTTTTGCAATCCCCTGCTTTATTCCAAAGTCCATAAGAGCAATTTTTTTCTTTCCGTCGCTTGTTTTTTCGGCGGCGCTTCGAGACACCAAAGCGACAGGCGAAACAACTTTATAATTTTTCGCGTCTTCCCTGTCTGAGTCTGTCGGTTTATTGGCGGTTATTTTTCCATTCATAACGCCGTTTTCACGGATAATTTTTGTAAGGGAACGGGTATCAATTCCATGTAAGCCGATAATACCACGATCTTTCAAAAAACCATCCAAAGTATAGTCGCCGTTAACGGCAGTTTTCCTGAAATTGGACGGAGTCTCGCAGGGGTATTTAACAATATATGCTTTAGCTCCGATATTATTATTCTCAAAATCATCAGGAATAACGCCGTAATTTCCGATTAAAGGAAAGGTCTGAAGGACAATCTGCCCATGATAACTTTGATCTGTAAGGGTCTCTAAATAACCGGTCATTCCGGTCGTAAAAACAATCTCTCCTGTTACATCGCCTTTTGCTCCGAAGGACTTGCCCTCAAAAACTGTTCCATTCTCTAAAATCAGGTATGCCCGAGCTTCGTTCGATTCACCCATGTAATAACCTCTCATGAGATTATGAAGAAAAACAAATGTTTTATCAATGCCTGCTTAATTTTTTTACCATAGACAATATACGCATTCATATTCTATAATAAGGAATACAGATGATAAGCAGCAAGTACACATTTATAATTGAACCGGAAGCATTTGAGGGCGTAAAAAGAATCGCGTTAAAAGTGGCGCAGGATTTTAAAAAAGTCTGCGGCGCGCTCCCCAAAATTTCAGAACCTCGCCCCGGCTTCACAGGCGGTAAAAACACGATTATTTTTGCCACAATAGGCAAAAGCCCGATCACGGATAAATTAATAAGCAAGGGAAAATTTAACCCGTCCGCCATAAAAGGCAAAAGAGAAGTTTTCCAGATAAAAATGATCGACAATGAAACTCTCCTTGTCTGCGGAAGCGACAAGCGGGGAACAATTTACGGAATGTTCGCTTTGTCAGAATTTATTGGCGTCTCTCCTTTGCATTTCTGGGGTGACGCGGAACCCCTTCGCAAAAATAAAATAGAAATAACTAAAAAGATAGAAACAGTTTCCAAAGAGCCAAGCGTAAAATACCGGGGAATTTTCATTAACGATGAATGGCCGTGTTTTGGAAGCTGGACATTTAATCACTTTAAGGGCTTTAACGCCGAAATGTACGAGCATGTTTTTGAACTGATCCTCCGCTTAAAAGGAAACTACCTTTGGCCGGCGATGTGGTCAGCTTCTTTTGCTCTCGACGGTCCCGGAATATTAAACGAAGAGCTTGCCGATATTTACGGCGTAATAATTGGTTCATCCCATCACGAGCCGTGCCTTAGAGCCAGCGAAGAATGGGATAAAGTAAGAGGACCAAAATCCGTTTACGGCAATGAGTGGAATTATTACACAAATAAAAAAGGACTTTTGCGATATTGGGAAGACGGTTTAATAAGAAGCGGAAAGTACGAGAACCTGATCACTCTCGGGATGAGGGGTGAACGTGACAGCTCTATCCTCGGCGGCAATTCAACATTAAAGGATAATATTGATTTATTAAAAGATATTATTATAAACCAGCGTGAGCTTATAAAAAAACATGTTAATCAGGATATCAACTCTGTTCCGCAGGTAATGGCTTTATATAAAGAAGTAGAAGAATATTTTAACGGCGATGAAAAAAACGAAGGGCTAATCAGCTGGAAAGAGCTGGACGGAGTTACCTTCCTCCTCTGTGATGACAATTTTGGATTTATCCGCACATTGCCGGAAGAAAAAATCCGTACGCGAAAGGGCGGATTTGGCATGTACTATCATTTTGATTATCACGGCGGACCGATTTCTTATGAGTGGATGCCGTCAACTACTTTTGAAAGAACATGGGAACAGATGTGCATGGCTTACGATTATGGAGCCAGAGATATTTGGGTTATAAATGCAGGCGATTTAAAATTTAACGAAGTTCCTCTTGCGTATTTTATGGAACTTGCCTACGATTTTGACAAATGGGGAACTGCCGCTCCCAATAGCATAAGAAATTATACATCGATATGGCTGGAGAAAACTTTTCCTGCCGCAGATTCAGAAACGCGCAATAAGATGTCGGCGGTTTTACATGGTTATATAAATTTAAATTCAATACGCCGACCCGAGGCGATCAACCCGGAAATTTATCATCCATGCCATTATCTTGAAGCTGACAGAATGCTTAATAATGCTGAATACATCGATTTATTAAATGAAGACGCTCTTTCTGAGCTGACAGGAAATGAAAAAGACGCTTATTACAGCATGATATATATACCGGCAAAAGCAAGCATCAATTTATTAAGAATGCATATTTACGCCGGAAAAAATAATCATTACGCAAAACAAGGTAAAAAAATCGCAAATTATTTTTCTTCTCTTGTATCGGAATGTATAGGAAAGGATTATGATCTCGCAAAAGATATAGCGGCGTTTAAAAAAGGCAAATGGAAAGGCATGGAACTAAGCCAGCATATAGGATTTGTTAAATGGAACAGTGATAATTGCAGATATCCTCTTCGTATACAAGTTGAACCGGCAAACAAACCGCGGATGGTTGTTTCACGCAAAGACAGGGAAGAAATATACACGAAAACTTATGGCAATCCTATGACTATAAAAATCCACGATTTCCTTTATGCCGGAAGCGAAAAGGTCATTTTGGAAATTGCGAATGACGGCACAGGCTGCCTGAATTATACAATTGAATCTGATAAGCAATACGATTGGCTTCACATTAGTTCAATAAAAGGAACTGTTGAGTCTCAGGAAGATATAATAATTAGCTGCGACAGAAATAAAATAACAAGCGCAGTCCAAACCGCGCGGATACTTATAAAAGACGGAGAGACAACCGTCGCGGCGGAAATAAAAGCCAAAGCCATTGACGCAAAAGAACTGCCGCCCATGACGTATTTAAGCAATAGCGGCGTAATCGCGATTCACGCTGATAAATTCTGCGCAAAAAAAGATGTTCAGAGCGCAGGCTTTATTGAATTAAAAAACAGCGGCAGAAACGGCTCCTCCATGAAGGTGTTCCCTACAACGGTTGATTTCGGCGAAAAAGATAAAAAGCCTTCGCTTACTTACCGTTTTCTGATTGAAGAAGCCGGTGAACATATTATTAAAATAAAAACAACGCCGACAAATCCTGTACAGAGCAGCCGTTCTATTCATTTATCGCTTTCGTATTTGAATAATGAAAAAATTATCGCAACAATTCCGGCAGACTATAAACCTGGAAGCTACCTCCCAAAAGACTGGAGTAAAGGCGTACTTAATAATATTCGTTCCACCGAAACATCGCTGGCATTTGAAAAAGGCGTTCAGGAAATTACTATTGGCGCTCTTGAAGCGGGGCTTGTGCTGGAAAGAATATTAATTTATAAAAAAAGCAATACGCCTTTACAGTCATATCTCGGACCGCCCGAAAGCTACCATACAAAAAATTAATTTTGATCAAAATATTCTGTCAGTTCTTTAAAAGTAATAACAGCCTTTTCAAATTCAAAATCGTCTATCTGCTGTATTAATCTCGTTTTTAAAACTTCATCTCCGGGGAACCGGTATATTTCATCAATATATTTTAAACATTCAGGATTCCCTGTANTCAAAAACGGTTCAATGTCTTTTATTAATTTTTTCGCGTCGTCATGATCAAGAAACTCGTCTTTACTNATCATTCCGGCTTTTTCCGCTTCTTCTGCCAGAGGAGCCAGTTCTACCAGAACAGTTTTTAATTCTGTTTCAAGAATTTTTAATTGCTCTTCCGCAATATCTTTTTTTCCTTCTTTAAGCTGACGCTCAATATCCGCGGCAGCATTTTGAAGCATTGTTTTACCGATCTGCCCTGCGTTTGTTTTTAAACTATGAGCAAGACGATGAGCGAGCTTAATATCATCGGCTTCCAGAGCTTTAATAATATCATTATATTTTGTTTTGTTGCTTCTTACAAACAAAGACCTAAGTGATTTTTGAAAGTTATTATCTGATTCAATTACATTGTTATCGTCTTTTATTGTTTTAACGCCTGTATTTACCGGAATCAGATATTTAAGGAGACAGCTCCACAATTCCTGCGAAGTAAACGGTTTTCCTACACAATCTTCAAGTCCGCTGGCTTTATAAATATCTCTGTCATCAGACATTACATTTGCGGTCATTGCGATCATTGGGATTCCGGTATTAAGTTCCATAATTTTCGCGGATGCTTCAAGCCCGTCCATTACCGGCATATGCATGTCCATTAAAATTAAATCAAACTGCTTTTCGCCGCTTAAGCTTCTTTCACGAACCTTGTCATACCCGATTCTTCCGTTCCACGCAACAACAGTTTTAAGCCCCACCCTTGCAAGATGCTCGCTTATAACCTGCTGATTCATCGCGTTGTCTTCGCACAGAAGAACTTCCCCCTGAAACTCAGGTTTATCAAATATATTCAAAGACCATTGCTGCTGATAAATTTTTTCTTTTGTCACATCTATTGTATTAAATATAAGCGTAAACGAGAATTTACTTCCTACTCCGGGAGTGCTTTCTACATTAAGATCTCCTCCCATTAATTCAACAATACTTTTTGTGATCGTAAGTCCAAGACCTGTGCCGCCGTATTTTCGCGTTGTGCCGCTTTCTCCCTGAATAAACGGATCGAATATTTTTTCTATTTGTTCGCTTGTCATTCCAATGCCGCTGTCTTTTACTTCAAAATAAACTGTTACGGTTTTTTCCGTTTTCGCTTTAATTTCGGAAAGAACTTTAATTGTTCCTGTATTTGTAAATTTTACAGCGTTGGAAAGAAGATTAATCAGNACTTGTTTAAGTCTTGTCGGATCCCCAAGCGGCATTTTTCCAAGGCTTGGTTCCGCNTAAAAATAAAGCATTATTCCTTTTTCGACCGCTGCAGGCAGGATCATCGCNCTGCAGCTTGAAAATAAATCATGAAGNGCAAATGGAATATTTTCAAGTTCCATTTTACCGGATTCAACCTTTGAAATATCAAGAATATCATTAACAATCTGCAAAAGACCTTTTGTATTATCAAGTATTTTAAATAAATATTCTCTTGTTCTTTCCGGGATTATATCATCAAGAGCAAGCTCGGAAAAACCCATAATGCTGTTCATAGGAGTGCGTATTTCATGGCTCATGTTGGCAAGGAAAATTGATTTAGCGACAGATGCCGCCTGCGCTTTATTCGCAGCTTCCCTAAGCTTTTCTTCAAAATCTTTTACCTGCATTTCGTCATTAAAATAATTATATAAAACTCTGGAACCGTCCACCCAGGGCATAATAACCGATCTTCCGCCAATCCATTTCTTTATATAATCATCCTGCCTGTACTCATACTCAGAACTTGGATACATATCCTTGTTTTCCAGAAGCGCGTGCATTTTACAATGTTCGCATGGTTCATCAAGATTTTTAATAGCTTTATAGCATTTTTGATTTAAGTAATTATCTTTATTAATATTATACGCGTTAATGATTGATTGATTTAAATATAAAATATTGTAATTAAAATCCGCAACATAAATCATTGTATCAAGATGATCCATTGTAGCCATAGTTTTATTTTTCATGGAAATTGAATTACACAGCTTGTTAATACTTTCGATAATTTCCTTATAGGAGCCGTTGTATTTGCCGGTATCAATCTGATATTCTATATCGCCGGATTCATTAAGCTCTATAATAAGACGCGAAAGATCATCCAGCATTGATTTAATTACTTCAATAAGCGAGTATACGTCGGAACTTAAAATATCAATTTCGCTTTCTTCCAGATGCACCCTGTCTATATTAATATTTAAATTGCCCTGAGTAACCGAGGAAACCATTTTTACCAGATTATTAACAGGTTTAACAATTCTTGCAATAATCTGCATTAAAATGAAAATTGCGACAATAAGCCCCGCTAAACCTATAATAAAATTATATAAAATCAGACGGTTTCTTTCCTGTATCATTTCCTCGTTGGATACGCCTACAACGATAGCGGCAAACGCCTCATTTTTTGAATTAAAAATTGGATGTAAAAATGTGCTGTATGTTTTTTTTAAGGAATCAAAGGATTCAAAATATTCGTTTTTATTATCTTTAATAATTTGGCTGATATCAAAATCAAGTTTTGTTCCGGTAAGACGTTCTCCGTTTTCGATTAACGTTGTCGCAACCCTTGAATTACCAGAGAAAATCGAAAACTCCGCACTAAAGCGTTCTTTTAATTTATCGGCAGATTCATTTTCATCCAGTCTTACGCCTGCCGAAATAACGCCGATTAAGCTGCCGTTCGCGTTGTAAATCGGCGACCCTGTATGAACAGAAACCCTTATAATAGAGCCTGCTTCATAAAACGTTGACACCTTACCGTCCATTGCGTCGATAAAACTTTGCATTTCGGCGATACTGTCGCCGAAACGCGACGGCTCATGCGTTCTTGCAAGCACAATACCGTTTATATCGATTATCGTAAAATATGTTACATTAAACAAATCAAGAAGAGGAGTCAGCGTTTCTATTAATCTTTCCGTACTTCGTTCGTTCACAGCTCTAATAATTTCCGGAAAGCGTGACACAGAAACTGCGGCAGCTCTGGAATTATGTTCGTATTCTTTTAAATATAATTCCAGATTATTTGATATTGTTTTTACATTTCTGTTATTAAGAATGGAAGAAAAGCGGTAAAATTCAATTGTTGAATTAACCGTCATTATAACTACAAGAAAAAATAAAATAATGACAGAAGGAAATATTAACTTTCCTTTTAGCCTGCGCATTAACATTAATTTATCCCCAATTTCTCTTTTATAAGGGACAATAATGACAACGCTGCTTCAAATTCAAAATCTTCCATATGTTGAATTAATTGAACGCACTGTTCATCACCGCCTGCAATTTCACGAAGGATGTTTGCAAGTTTTAAACACTCAGGATTACCCATTTTTAACATTGGCTCCAGTTTTTCAAATGTTTTTCGTATTGCAACCATATCAACGCCGACAGCGTCAGAATGAGCGTCTTTTATTTGTGTATTTTCTTCAAGAAGCGGAGCAAACTCCGTAAGCGCGCTTGTAAGCTGCTTTTCGAGCTTGTCCATTAAATCCTGAGTTACCATGTTCCTGTCATTCCGCAGCAGCTGTTCTATCTTTACAGCAGCAGCCTGTAATTCCGCTTTGCCGATCTGTCCTGCGTTGCTTTTTAATGTGTGCACAAGCCTGTGCGCAAGTTTTATATCTCCTCTTTCGATGGCAAAAACAATCTCATCATATTTTTTCCGGTTATTTTTAACAAAATATTTTTTAAGCGATTTTTGGAATTCCATATCATATTCCAAAATTACTTCTTTTGGAGAATCACTTTTTCCTTCGCGGGTATCAACCGGGATTATGAATTTAAGCAGACATCTCCATAATTCCTGGGAAGTAAACGGTTTTCCAAGACAATCAGACATGCCGGTTGTTTTATAAACCTCTCTATCCTCAGCCATAACATTTGCAGTCATCGCAATAATCGGTATTCCCGTATTCAGCTTCATAATTTCTACAGACGCTTCAAGCCCGTCCATTATCGGCATGTGCATATCCATAAAAATTAAATTGAATTGTCTTTCGCCTTCTTTCATACGGGCTTTAACTTGATCTACACCGATTTTGCCGTTATCTGCAACTACGGTTTTTATTCCGATTCTGGACAGATGTTCGCAGATAACCTGCTGATTCATAAGATTGTCTTCGCATAAAAGAATTTCCGCGTCAAATGTTGGTTTTTCGATTTCGTTAAACGTGACGCTATTCTGCAGTATTTCTTCTTCTGTTACCGCTACAATCGGGAATATCAAACCAAAGCTGAACTTACTGCCGACTCCGGGAACGCTCTCTACAGTGAGTTTGCCTCCCATCATTTCTATAATTGTTTTGGAAATCGCAAGCCCAAGCCCCGAACCTCCGTATTTACGCGTTGTTCCCGTTTCCGCCTGAGTAAACGGATCAAAAATAATCGCAATTTGCTCAGGAGTCATTCCGATGCCGCTGTCTTTTATTTCAAAATGCATCGCAATGGTTCTTTCATCTATCGATGTAATGTCGGAAACAAGCTTTACCATTCCGCTGTTTGTAAACTTTACAGCGTTGGAAAGCAGATTTACAAACACCTGCCTTAATCTTGTTGGATCGCCGACAGGTTTTTTTCCAAAACTCGGCTCCGCGTAAAAGTGCAGGAGGATTCCTTTCTCTACTGCTTTTGGCATGACCAAAGTACGGCAGCTTGCGAATAATTCATGCATATCAAAAGGAATTTCTTCAAGCTCCATTTTACCGGATTCAATTTTGGAAATATCAAGAATATCATTGATAATCTGCAGAAGCCAGTCTGCGTTTGTTTGAATATTCAAGAGGTAATCTCTTGTCTTTTCGCTTACCTCTCCGTCAAGCGCAAGTTCGGAAAAGCCCATGATGCTGTTCATTGGCGTACGAATCTCGTGGCTCATATTCGCAAGGAAAATTGATTTTGAATTGTTTGCGCTTCTTGCGATTTCCAGAGCCTGTTCAAGTTCTTTTTGATACCTGTTTAATTTTGTTGTGCGTTCCTGAACCAGCGCTTCCAGTTTAATTCCTTCCCTGCGGTTTCTTACAAGTATAACTATTAAAAGTGTAAGCACAAATAACAAAAGAACAGAAGAGCCCAAAAGCCATGGACGCTGAGCTTCGGCGACTTTTGCGCGGTAATCGTATGTTTTCCTCATCCATTGATCTGCAATGGCTCTTGAATCAATCATATCAAGCGCTTTATCCACAATGGAACATAAAATTGCTTCATTAAGATTAAAACCAAAACGCGATTCGGAAGTATAATCAAAAATTATATTTGCCTTATAGCCGACAAATTCATTGTAGTGCGTAATGGCAAGCAGCCTGTGCTGACTGGACATAACCATATCAATTTCGCCGCGTTCAAGCGCCTGGAAAGCGGCGTTAGAGCTGATGTATTCAATCGTATACGGATGATCCGGAAACCATCTGTTAAAAACTTCGGAATAGACAGAACCCCAGACAAGACCGACTCTTACTTCCATGATTTCATTAATATTTTTATCAGGAAAATTCGATCTGGAAACCAAAGTAAAATTATCTGATAAATTATAATTGTTAGGCCACAGGAAACGGCCTTCGCGGTCCCTTGAACGAATCAATTCCGCATTCATGGAGACTTCGCCGCTCTCGAGCATTTCGAGGAGCTTCGGCCATTCAGTATGATGATCGTTTGCAAGCACAAAGTTTAATCCGGTTAATTCTTTTATCCTGGGAAGGATATCAAAAACGATACCCTGCCATTCATCATCATGCGTATTGTAAAAACTAACCGGATAGTTGTAATACTCTGCGACAAATTTTATATCCCTGTTGTAGAATAAAAATTCTTTTTCTTCGCTTGTAAGCATGGAAAATAATTTATGCCTTTTAAATTCCAAATCTCCGCGGTTATACAGCATGTTTATAAAACGGATGCCCCTGTTTTCCAGAATTTTATCAACGGCAGATATAATTGGTTTTAATTCAGGATTCTTGGTAGTCAGAGAAACCGGTCTGTATGTTAACGGATAAAAATGATCAGAGATTAAATCACGATGTTTAACAAAATTCGCTTCTATAGTCCCGCTGTAATAAAAGACATCTATTCTTCCGCTTTTAAGCGCGTCATAAACAAGACTTACATCACTAAGCAGAACAATATCATAAGTTCCTCTTTCCATTTCGGAAATAACAGTATTAATAGTAGTGGTGCCTTCTATAAATCCAAAACGCGGTCTGCGTTCTGCGGTAATTTCTTCAAGCGGTGCCGAACCTTCGATACGGTATTTTTTTATCATACGGGAAGCAATCGGGTTTGACATAATGTAAGCTTTTCGACGCTCTTCCGTGGGAGTTAATTCGCCTGTAAAAGCTATTCTTCCTGAATCAAGCCCCGCGATTAGATCCTGCCAATTAAACAGCTCTGGCTGAACATTGATCCCAAAATAAGCGGACAGCCATTCGCTGAATAACGCGGAAAAGCCGTTTATTTTACCTTCGCTGTCAGAAAACGCCTCTGTGCTAAGCGGCATCCCGAATATAAAAACATTTTCCTGTTTTTGCAATTCTTCTATGGCTCTTATTTCTTCTTCTGTTATGCCGGGAATATTTTTAAATGATCTCGGCATATATTCCGACCAATGCAAAGCGATATCGCCATACTTTTGATTAGCCGCATTATTACAGCCGATAAAAAGAAAAGTAACTATTAAAGCGCATGTAAAAACCCGATGTTTCATATAAAACCTTTAATTTTAACCTTTTAATTCATTTATTACATTTCCCAATTCATTACAGAGAGAATCCAGCAGTTCCTCCGATGCCAAGTTTTTCTCGTTCTTTAACAAACGCTCCACTTCCGCCGCAACCTTTTGTAATTTGGTTTTTCCAATCTGCCCAGCATTGCCTTTTAATGAATGCGCCAATCTGTGCGCGAGCTTTACATCCCCTTCGGAAAGAGCTTTAACAATATCAGTATGCTTATTTTGATTATTTTCGATAAATAAATCAAGAAGCGATTTATAAAATTCCGGGTCAGAGTCAAGGCGGTTTTCCTTTTCAGGTTCGTCTTCCGCGCCTTCTTTATAGATTGGTTTAAAGTATCTAAGGAGACAGCGCCACAATTCCTGCGATGTAAACGGCTTTCCTACACAATCGGGCATACCATGAGCCTTATACACTTCCTTTTCATCGTACATAATGTTCGCCGTCATAACTACAATGGGAACATCAACTTTTAAATTCGAAATTTCCGTAGCGGCTTCAAACCCGTCCATTACCGGCATGTGAATATCCATAAAAATCAAATCAAACATTTTTTTGTTGTTCCGCAGGCGTTCTTTTACCATATCAACGCCGGACTTGCCGTTATCTGCAACAAACGGAGTAATGCCGACTCTGGAAAGGTGTTCGCAGATAACCTGCTGGTTCATTATATTATCTTCACAGACAAGAGCTTCGCCTTCAAATGTTGGTCTTTCGATTTCGTTAAGTATAACTTTCTTTTCAAACTTTTCTTCTTCCGTATAATCGATAGTGTCAAAAGTAAGCACAAAAGTAAATTTACTGCCAATCCCAGGGTTGCTTTCTACAAGAAGTTTTCCGCCCATTTTTTCTATTATATTTTTTGATATTGCAAGACCGAGACCTGTGCCGCCGTATTTGCGCATCGTTCCCGATTCCGCCTGAGCAAACGAATCAAATATTCTTTCTATTTGTTCAGGAGTCATTCCGATGCCGCTGTCCTTGATTTCAAAACGCATCGTTATATTTTTATCGGTAGTATCCAGTATTTCGGAATGCATTTTTACCATTCCGATATTTGTAAATTTAATCGCGTTGGAAAGCAGATTTACAAAAACCTGACGAAGCCTTGTAGGATCGCCGAGAGGTTTTTTTCCTACGCTGGGCTCGGCATAGAAATGAAGCATAATACCTTTCTCTATGGCTTTTGGCATAACCAAAGACCTGCAGGATGAAAAAAGATCATGCATATCAAACGGAATTTTTTCCAGTTCCATTTTGCCGGATTCAATCTTGGAAATATCGAGAATGTCATTAATTATCTGCAGCAGCCATTCCGCGTTTGCCTGAATCTTGCAAAGGTAATTTTGGGTTTTTGTGGAATTTTCGCTGTCCAAAGCCAATTCTGTAAAACCCATAATACTGTTCATCGGCGTTCGTATTTCGTGGCTCATATTCGCAAGGAAAGACGACTTTGTTTTACTGGCTTCGTTTGAACGGTTGATAATAATATTCATGTAGGCTAACACGCTGCATAAAAGCACCGCAAGGAATATTCCCGCAAGGAGCATTATTATCTGCATGGTATTAATATCCCTGATGTAGGCATTCTTCGGCAGAATTATTAAAAGCTGCCAGCCGTTATCAAGACATCTTGAAAAAACAACGCTGTCAACACCCGCATGTGAAATCAAAGGAAAGGCGGAAAGATCTTCGCCTGAACCAAGGCGGCTTGACATTTCCAGAAAACCGCCCACGCCGTTGTTTATTTCCGCAACATATTTGCCTGCAAATTCATTAATCGGATGAACAAGTATAATCTGATCGCTGTCAATCAGTACGCCGTATCCGTTGCCNTGAAANTTCATATCATTAACATAATCTTTTATGCCCGAAACAAATAAATCTGCNGCAACAACTCCAAAAGGTCTTCCTCTTTCGTCCGAAACAAGCTTCGAAATGCTTATATAATATTCGCCTGTTTTTGTATCAAGATATGGTTTNGTAAACGACACTTCGCCGTTATGACTATAAGCGCCGAGATACCAGGGACGGCTTTGCGGTATATAATTTTCATCCGGTTTTAAGCCGGCGCCGTCAATGAATTGNTCATATAGATANCCAAANAAACTGATGGATTTATGCATGTCNCTGTTTTTGACATGTACCATTTTGGTCCATGATTCAAGCTCAAGCTCCATNGAACGGATTCCCGAATTCCGGGCGTATAATCTTTCGAGAGAAAAAGCAAGATTTTCCAGCGTAGTTATAAAATAATTTAGATACGCATTAATCGCTTCTGCCGAAACGGAAACAACTTTCTCGCCGTAGGAAGAAATATTTCTATGGACAATTTTTGAGCTGAAATTATAACTTATCAGAATCATAACAGAAAAGGCTGAAAAGACAATAAAAAACTGAACCAGCAGCTTACTGTTAATATGTAAAAATGACCAAACTTTCGACATAAAATCCCCACCGATCAAAGCATGAGAAAGGAAACATAATTAAAATATACCATAGTATGCAACAATTTACAAGTATATAATACAATAATATACGTTTTTAGCACATTTTTTATAAAGGAAACTATACATTTTGATTTCAGCCTCTTTTTCAGCCATCCAGGCAAAAACGGCGCCTAATCATCCCCGGAGGTATCCAAAACAGCCATTATATTCCCGACCATTTCCGACAAATCCTTCGTAAAACCAGAAAGATTTCCATTGATAAAAAGCCAGTTTCTGGAATGTCCGGCGGCCTCCAGCGCTGCCGCTTTTGCGGATAATTGCGAGGCTCCAATAGCGGCAAGAGCGCTTTTTAGGGAATGAACATGGGTGGTAAAAACCGAAGCCTCAACTTCATTTTCAAACGAATAAAGACGGTCCCTTGCATCATTGCAAAAAACAGATAATACCGCGCGGTATCCGTCAATCGTGCCTCCGGTTGAAGCGATGCCTTTTGCCGCGTCAATGCCGGGAATGTTGTAAAGCATTTCGTTAGTGCTGACTCTTCTGTTCCCGCTCATTTTTAATGTCATTTCATCTTCCGCGCGGCGGAGCGTTTCATTATTCTGTTTATTACGGATAAATCGATTTAATACATCATCCAGCTGAACAAGATCGATAGGCTTAGAAATAAAATCATTAAATCCATTTGATAAAAACATTTCTTTATTTCCGACTACAGCATTCGCAGTCAACGCAACAATATTTAAATCCGGATTATATTTCCGAATTGCTTTTGTCGTTTCTATTCCGTCCATTCCCGGCATCATATGATCCATAAATATCAGATCGTAAATTTTACCGGATAATATCATATCAATTGCCGACAATCCGGAAGCTGCCGTATCAACCTGCAGACCATAAGGCTCAAGAAGACCTTTTGCTACATGCAGGTTTGTAGGCATATCATCTACTACCAAAACTTTACCATACGGCATCCATGAATGATCTATATCCTTTCCTTTGCTGTCGCTGACATACATAAATGTTCTGAGTTTATCAGCGGTCTCTTCTCCAATAGACTTATTGTCAACGAAATCCTGTATAAGCTCTATTGTAAAACACGAACCTCTGCCGTAATCGCTTTCCACTTTGATTTTTCCGTTCATCATTTCCAATAGTTTTTCTGTTATCGCAAGCCCAAGCCCTGTTCCTTCAATCTTGCGGTTTGCCTTTGTGTCAATCTGCGAAAAATCTGTAAATATTTTATTAATATCATTTTTTCTGATTCCGATGCCGGTATCGCGGACTGTGAAACGAACCCATATTTGTTTTTTGGGCGCATTGCCCCATTCAACAGAAAGAGTTACGCTTCCTTCATTTGTATATTTGATTGCGTTGGAAAGAATATTGTTAAGGATTTGCTTTACCCTAAGCTCGTCGCCGAAAAGTTTTTTTGGAAAATCTCCCTTGATTTCCAGAATAAAAGTGATGGGCTTTGATCCAATTCTTACCCTGTTAAGATTAACAGTATCGTTAATAAGAGAAGCTGTTTCGTATTCAACAGGAATAAGAACAAATCCTCCGGCTTCGATTTTAGAAATATCCAGTATGTCGTTTATAATGCCCAAAAGCAATGTGCCTGACTGATATATCTGATTTATATTATTTTTTGTTTTATCCGGCAGTTCTCCCTGCAGTTCAATTTCGGAAAGACCGATTACCGCGTTTAAAGGTGTGCGTATTTCATGGCTCATTGTTGCAAGGAATTGGCTTTTTGCCTGAGAAGCTTTTATTGCAATTTTTGTCTGTTCTTCCAGCTCAAGAGTGCGATCCTGCACTGTTTTTTCCAGCACTACATTTAATTGTTCCAGCCGTTTGTACAATCTGCTGAAACGGCTTGATAAAGTCAGCGCCATGCCGATATGAAAAACAATGGTGCTGTATAAAAATAATCTGAATGAACTGCGGAAAAATAAAACATCAAGAACATCATATATTCCGCAGGCAAAAACAACCAGCGAGCCCATCATAAGGCTAATAAACGTATCTGTTGTTTTATCGGTGACGCCGTTGTATTTTTTTATTCTGTGTCTCTCGCTGAGATATGAATGCACAACACTGATAAAAACCGCGGAAAAATAAAAAAGCACGGCAATTAAAAACAAATGCATTACTTCTTCGCCGTACTGAAGACAAAAAACAACCTGGGTAATTCCAATGAAAAGCGAGAAAATAAAAAAACCTCGGCTTAATCTTGATATCCTGTGCCGCACCATTTGTTCAATAAATATCGCAAGCATTGACATTGCGATAAATATGGAAAAATATTCCAGTCTGGTAACAATATCAGAATTGGGAATAATCGAATTAATGGCTCCTTCCGTTACAATATAATTTATGCAAAGCATCAAAGAAAAAATACTGTAATACAGATTGAATAATTCTTCCCTCTTTCTGACCGAAAGAAAAATCAATAAATAATATATGCCAGTATAAGCAAGCACGCCGCAGAAGAAATAACGCAGATAATTCCTGTGTTGTTTTAGTATGATTCTATAATCATCTATATAATACGGCTCTGTATAATATAATCCCGTAACGCTGTAAGCTGGATCGCCTACAATACGCAATGCAAGAATATTCGTTCCAAGAACAAAAAGGTCCTTATCCAGCGGAAAAAAAACATCCCTCCATGTTCTTCGTTTTTTTATTTGACCATTATTATCAAGATGCATTTCTGATCTTACAAGGCTGCCGTTAAAAAATATTTCCCAGTTCTCTCCTATTAAACCAAAATAAATTCCCGGAATAACTGATGAATCATTTTCCATATAGGCGATTGCTTTTTCATCTAATTCTACCTGGACAATAATTGTATATTCTTCCGCAGGTTTTCCAAAAGGCGAAAGAAAACTGTGCTGAGGCAGATCAGGTAAGCCCGAATTGGAGACTGTAAGAGGAGGAGCTTTAAAACGAATCCACTCATCACCCTGAGGAGACATTAATATATCCGCGCTGTTAAAACCTCTTTTTATAAAGGCTGTTTTTTCCATTATGTTGCGGTAAAGCGGGCTGCCGCTCCCCTGACGGACGTTTTTTTGAGTCGTCCATTGAAAAAATATCATTAAAACAATAGCAATTGTATAAAAAACGGGTATTAAATATTTAAAAGGAATTTGCCTTAATTTTAGGGTCATATTAAGGAAAATATAAATTATTTTTCATATTTTTTCAAGGCTTAATTTAAAGCGAGAAATGTTGACTGGTTACGTCCATTCTGTTTTGACTGATAAAGAGCCTCGTCCGCTTTTTTAACGAATGCATTGCCGCCACCAAAAGACTGAACACTATAACCTGTTGTAATTCCAATTGATAATGTTACAAATCCGCTTTCGTTTTTTTCGTGCGGTATTTCTAATTGTCTTACAGCGCTAAGCATTTTTTCCGCCAGATGAAGCGCTCCCGCTTCTTTTGTATTCGGCAGAATAGCGATAAATTCTTCTCCGCCGTATCTTGCCAGAAAATCGCCTCTTCTTATAACAATTTTATTTAAAGCCTGAGCTATGTCCCTTAAGCAATCATCGCCCATACCATGACCATAAGTATCATTATATTTTTTAAAGAAATCAACATCTAACATTATAACGCTTAAACACGAATCTGTACGAGAAAGAGTCGCCATGATTCTTTGTAAATTCATTTCCATGTAACGCCTGTTATAAACGCCCGTTAATCCATCGTAATGCCCTTTTATGAATAAATCTTTTATGGTGTTTGACAATAATCCTATTTCATCATCACGATCCAGTCCGTATATTTCATGATCGCTGTCCTTTTTCATGTTAATAAGACTTTCTACAAGCTGTTTAAGCGGCGTAAAAATCATCTGCTGCGTAATTCTGTATACGGAAAAAACAAAAAGGAAAAATAAAATTGTCATAATCACAAAGGGAGGTAAAAATTTATAAAGACCCGCGAAAGACGCAGTCTGTAAAGCGGCAAGATATTCAGGATTTGAAAGATCTTTTATCATGTTTTCCAGAGACCAAATTAACCCGGCGATCAATATAAAAGAAATAATCGCAAATTGCATTATGTTTATATTGAAGAACCGCACAAACAAACTGCGTTTATCGCCGGAAGATTGAATATTATTTGTATATATATAATAAGCTGATATAACAAAACTCATTCCCAGAAGGAGCGTGCCATAAAATACCATCTGAAGAATCGCAAGTATAATAATCGGAATCGGAAAGAGATACATGTAAATATCTCCTCCTTTAGGAGCCAGTACCTGTTTATTTTTTGTTTTAACAGCCAGCAAAGGATATGACAATAATAAATATATAAAGGCCACCATAAAAGAAATCCAAAAAAATTTACCGCGTAAATAAATATTATTTTCATCTATAGCAAAAATTAAATTGGCAAAAGGCGTTAATATTACAGCCAATATATTGATGATAAAAGGAATGGAATATAATCTAAGCCGTTTTCTTAAGCCGCTGCGGGCTGGATAAACTTTTGTATCGCAATAAAGCAGATATACAAGCCCTGGAAGCGGAGCGAAAAAATAATAAAGCAGCGAGAATGTATAATGAAACTCTCTCGCTCCGAAAAAAGACATCCCCTCCATAATGTACATTCCGGTATCAAAAATAATATAAAGCATTATAATTATCTGTAAATATTTAAATAATTTCCTGCCCCGTGATCTGGACAGGCTGGTTTTGTCTGTATTTATATACATAAAAACGAGAATGACAAATCCGATGAGGTTTACCGCTACCCACAGCAAGGGTTTCATTTTATGATTATCCTCTTCTGTATATACTATATATTTATATAATAACATAATCTTCTGTCGATAAGAAGAAAATTCACGCGAATTTTTTTAATTTTTTACGATTATTCAGGCAGTTTACAGGCTCTTATACTTGAGCTTCCCACAATCCATGCAGATTGCAAAAGGCGTAAACAGTAACAGGATCAGAACCGATAGTGAAATCCGCGCATGGTTCCTGTGTGCTTAAAAGAGCAGCACGCTGGGTTCTATTGCCGTCTACAACGACAATCCATGCAATATGATGCTCTTGTGTCATTGGATGATTTACGCTGCCTACAGTAACTGTTAATTTCCCGCCTTCCCGCTTGCAGGCAGGCACATGTTTTTCCTGAGCGGCGTCAGTCGTGTTGGGTTTTAGCTCCAGCATTTTTTCGCCGCAGCAGGTTACGTCAGTTCCAGCGTTATTAATAAAACTAATAATGTTCCCGCATTTGGAACATTTACAGAATCTTCGTTCGTTTTTCATTTTTTCACCTCTTTATATATTATATCATATTATTTTAAAACTGCATACTTGATTATATTATTATATTAAGAAATTTGCCGTTTTTTTTTGGAAATTGTATTAGAATTTATGTTATTTATATTTCTCTGAAATTTCCCTGAATTGATCCTGAATTTGTACAAAAGCTCCGACAACTACAGGATCAAACATTGTTCCGCTTCCTTCCATAATAATGTTAACCGCTTTTTCATAGGGCATCGCAGGTTTATAGACTCGCGGAGAAACAAGAGCGTCGTAAACATCCGCTACCGCCGCAAGACGCGCAGGCAAAGGTATTTCTTCTCCTTTTTGCCGCCGGGGATAACCATTACCATCCCAATGTTCATGATGACAATAGCAAATATCTTCACAATGTTTCAAATAAAGCGAAGCGGAAACATCTCCAAGCTCGCTGATTATTTCTTTGCCGCGAGTAGTGTGTGTCTTCATTATTTCGTATTCATCGGCGTCAAGTTTTGCCGGTTTTTGAAGAACCCTGTCCGGTATCGCAATTTTTCCAACATCATGGAGAGCCATTGATTTTATGATTATATCCGGCTGAAGTCTTCTTAGCTCTCTGGCATAAACAGTTTCGTTATCGATAAGATAATCAATTAGCGCGTTTACATACAGCTGTGTCCTTTTTACATGCTCGCCTGATTCCTTGTCGCGGTATTCGATTACATTTGCAAGTCCCTGCAGCGCGTTATCCAAAACTTTGGAAAGCATTCTTAGAGTTTTATCGTAACGGCTTAATTTAAGAACACGCAGAAGTCTTACCATTCTTAAAACGCGCAGAAGACGAAGATCGATATTTGTAATAAAAGGAAGATAGAACGGTAAAATCGCCAATAGATCAATCATACCCATCGGAGAAAATATATAACGTAAATACGGCGGCAATTTTGATAAAATCGGATTTTTTGAAGTAAGAGAGGGCGGTTTATACGGAGAAACCCATAATCTGAGCAAATACTCAACAGAAAAAATAATAATCGAAAATAATTCTATATAGAATAAAATCCGGCGGTACTCGTTATTCAAGTTATCAAATAGTCCAATAATAGCCGCCGCGATATTAATCCAAATAAGACAAAATAAAAACGCATTTATAAATGCTGTAACTTTATCGCCTTTTTTGGGATCCTTTTCCAGAATCGTATAAATTCGCTGTCTGATTTTTTCCATGATAGCTTCCTAATTCATTTTATAATAATTTGCCATACAATGAATAGTTATCTCTATCAAAACACACAAAAATTACATTTCTTATACTTGGTGTTTCTTTCAATGCTTCCCGTACCGTATCGACAGCAACTTTTGCAGCCTTGTCTTTTGGGTAGCCATAAACCCCTGTACTGATATTGGGAAAGGCGATACTTTCGATTTTATTCTCCTGCGCCAGAAGCAAACTTTTCCTATAACATGACGCAAGCAGTTCCGGCTCACCTTTGTTTCCGCCGCGCCATACAGGACCTACGGTATGTATCACATATTTCGCAGGCAGCTCCCCCGCTCCCGTGATTACCGCGTCGCCTGTAGGGCACGGCTCATTCGGGCGGCGGCTCTCCGCTATTTTTATACATTCATCAAGCAGCTGCTGTCCCGCTGCGTTGTGTATTGCGCCATCAACTCCTCCGCCGCCCATTAAGCTTGAGTTTGCGGCATTTACGATAGCGTCAACGGTGAGGGTGGTGATGTCGCCGAGTATGGATTCGATTTTACACATGATATTTCTCCTATTTATTAAACGAGCCTATTTCGATCAAGTTCCCTTCCGGGTCTGCGACATAACTTGTTCGCTGTCCCCATTCCATTGTTGTCGGCGGGAAAATGCTTTTAACACCTAAGTCCATTAACCTTTTATACTCTTT